>Ga0256843_1000037_pt1 | contig 108653 bp, 102 predicted proteins | sample AlvinellametaG_FD_191572 | JGI IMG/M metagenome (GOLD analysis project Ga0256843, IMG submission 191572) | Pompeii worm associated microbial communities from hydrothermal vent at the East Pacific Rise, Pacific Ocean - Alvinella | ecosystem: Host-associated > Annelida > Integument >... | reverse complement strand
TAATGAGCAGGGGCACCCCCTCGCCCGCCTCATCCACGGCGATATAGGCGTTAAGCTCTTTTTTGGCCTCAATCTTTCGTTTCAGATCCTCCCGAAGGACAGCGACCTCCTCTTTGGGCAGGGCCAGGGCCTCTTTCAGTGTCATTGGTTCATCTCCTTCTCTTTGACGCATCGCTTCACAAACACGATTCCCACCCCGGTCACGGCGAAGATCGCGAGGATCGTCCCCACGATCACCGGCCAGCTCACGGGCTGGGACAAATCAAACATTGAGCACCTTCGCGCACCGCTCGCAAAGCGCCTCTTCCTCAGGCGCGGCGAAGCGCCAGCAACGGGGGCACTTATAGCCTGAGGCGCGGACAATGGCAAACCGCTCACCCTCCACCTCAAACTCTCCCAATACCTCGGCATCGCTTGCTTCTGTGATTTCGCTGACGACAAACCAATCTTCGGCGTCTTTGGGGTTGAGACTCTTTAAGCTCTCGCTTTGTGTTACCAGCCCAAGCTCCAGGGTCTGCTTGATAACCCCCTCTTTTTTAAGCCGGTCGACAATCTCAAAAAAGGCCTCCCTGGCCAAGAGCAAGAAAGCCTCATCCATGCGCACCTCCACCTCGGGCAGGGGCTCATAGCACAAATCAAACAGATCCTTCGCCTCTTTCTTGATAGCCGGGGGGGCGTACTCCAAAATCTCGTCGCAGGTGTGGGTAAGCACCGGGGCCACCAGCGGCAAAAGCGCGCGGGCGATCATCGCCATGGCCGTCTGGGCACTGCGGCGGGCGTGCGACTCTTTGTCGTCGCAGTAGAGACGGTCTTTGGTAATATCCAGATAGATGCCGCTGAGCTCATTGGTCAGGAAGTTGTTCAGTTGATGGAACCCTTTGGCGTAGTCATACCCGTCAAAACTGTTGCGCATCTGGGCAAAGACCCCGGCCGCTTTTTTGACAATCCATCGATCCAACTCACCCAGCTCCTCAACCGGCACAGGCCTTTGCAGGTCATCGGCGTTGGCCAGCAAGAAGCGGAAGGTGTTGCGGATTTTGCGGTAGTTTTCGGCCACCTGTTTAAGGATCTGGTCGCTGATTTTCAGATCGCTCTTATATTCACTCATGGCCACCCACAGCCGCAAAATCTCACTGCCGTACTTCTTGGCCACCTCGTCGGGCGCGACCACGTTGCCCTTGGATTTGCTCATCTTCTCACCCTTCTCATCCACCGTGAAACCGTGGGTAAGAATGGCTTTATAGGGTGCCTTGTGCTCAACGGCAGAGCTTAGGAGCAAAGAGCTTTGAAACCACCCCCGGTGCTGGTCGCTACCCTCCAGGTACAGATCGGCCGGGTAGGCGCCCGCGTCGTAGTTGCGCGATTTGAGCACCGCGTTCCAGGTGGAGCCGCTGTCAAACCAGACATCCAGAATATCCATCACCTTCTCAAGCTCATCGGGGTCATACCCGCTACCGGGATACAAAAGATCCTTAATCTCCATCTCGTACCAGGCGTCGCACCCCTTCATCTCAAAAATCATGGCGATGAAGTTGAGCACCTTCTCATCCAAAATCACCTCGCCCGTCTTTTTGTGGCGGAAAAAGGCGATGGGCACGCCCCAGTCGCGCTGACGGCTGATACACCAATCGGGGCGTCCCTCTACCATCGAAACCAGCCGGTTGCGTCCCCACTCGGGGTAAAACGCGGTCTTTTCGATCTCATCCATGGCGATGGTACGCAGGCTTCTCTTTTCGCCTTCGGGCGTGCCGTCCACGCTGATAAACCACTGCTTCGTGGCCCGGAAAATGAGCGGCGTGTGGCTCCGCCAGCAGTGGGGATAGCTGTGGGTGAAACGCTCGGCCTTGAGTAGCGCCCTGCCCAGCAGTCTGATAATCTCTTCGTTGGCCTCGAAAATGTGCATTCCCACAAACTTTTCGGGTTCGGGCAGAAGTTGCAGGCGCTCCACCGTCTCATCATACCGCCCCTCTTCATCCACGGGCATGACAACCTCCAGGTTGTTCACCAATCCCACCCGGTAGTCATCCTCACCGTGTCCCGGCGCGGTATGCACGCACCCGGTACCGTTCTCCATCACGACGTGCTCGCCCAATACAATGCGTGACGGGCGGCCGTTGAGGGGGTTGATGGCCACCATCCCCTCCAAATCCGTGGCCGGAATGCGCATCTCCACGGGGCCTTCGACCACGCCGTTTTCTACCAACGTCTCAAAGAGCTTTTCGGCCACAATATAGCCGTCGCGGGTAAGCACGTACATCTCGTGCGGGTTGAGGCTGATGCCCACATTGGCCGGCAGGGTCCAGGGGGTAGTGGTCCAGATGACAAATGCCGCCGCTTCCGGGTGTCCCAGTTTCTGCTTCGCTGAGTCCTCCAGCTCGAAGGCGACGTAAATGGAGTAGTCCTCCTTATCCTCGTACTCCACCTCCGCCTCGGCCAACGCGGTGCGCTCGGCCCAACTCCAGTAGACCGGTTTGCTTCGCTCAACCAGCAGACCCTTTTGGGCTACGTCACACAGGGTACGGTAAATGTTGGCCTCGAAACGAAAATCCATCGTGACGTAGGGTTTATCCCAGTCGGCAATCACACCCAGGGCTTTAAAACCCTCTTTTTGAATCTCGATAAACTTGGCGGCGTGCTCACGACAGAGCTGGCGGATTTTGGTTTTGGGCAACTGCTCCTTTTTGGCCTTGCCCAGCTTCTTCTCCACCTGCTGTTCGATAGGCAGGCCGTGGCAGTCCCAGCCGGGGGTAAAGCGCACCGCTTTGCCCTGGAAGTAGTTGTCTTTGACGATGATGTCTTTTAAAATCTTGTTCAGCGCGTGACCGATGTGGATCTTGCCGTTGGCATACGGCGGGCCGTCGTGCAGGGTAAAGAGCTCGGCGCCCTCGCGGTTTTTCTTCATCCGCTCATACACACCGCTCTCAAACCACTTGGCATAGCGTTTGGGTTCGTTTTGGGGAAGGTTTCCCCGCATGGGGAAAGGGGTTTTGGGAAGATTCAGCGTCGATTTGTAATCCATCGGGTTTTCACTCCGGCTTAAAATTGGGAGATTATAGTCTATGGGCGTTTAAAATGGGCTGATTGCGCTATAATGGGCCAAGAATTTACGCAAGGAAAGAGCATGGCAAACCGACTACTTATTATCGGCAAAAGCCTCTATTCCAATCCCGCCTTTTATCACTACATTGAGCGGGAGATCCGGCATCTGGGTTTTTTGGAGCAGGTGGTAAAGATACCCGAAACCGGCAGTGACACACCCACCCTACTGCAACAGCAGATTGACCTGGGCGGCAATCTTGTCATTGTCACCACCAAACAGGCGTTTGCGCCGGTCAGCAAGCTTATCGCCACCATCACGGGTGACGCGCTGGTTCTAAAAGAGAACATTCTCATTCCTTCCAAAAGTGACATCTACGACGATCACAGCTTTCTGGTACGCCATCAAGCGTGCGCCGTCAACGTGGTGCAGGCGCAAATCGGCAAAACCCTGCCCATGTTCCTTATTGATCATAAAGAGCGTGAAGGCACCCTGCATCTTTTTGACATGGACCCCCAAAGCGCCGAAGTGCTTTTGGCTCCCTTGGCCAACAGCCACGATATTGAAACCGACATGATCCAGATTGTCCCGGGCTGGATACGTGTCGATTGCAGTGTCAAAAAATACGGTCACCTGGGCAATTTTTTAAAAAGCGTGCGCCAGCTTTTTGCCGGCAAGGTCATTGAGTCCACCAATATTTTCGCCTACCTCGTCCATCGCCTCTCCCAAGCAGGCAAAAGCGTTACCTTTGCCGAAAGCTGTACAGGAGGTCTTTTGGCTGAAAAACTCACCTCAGAACCCGGCGCCTCCAATATTTTTAGAGGTTCACTGGTAACTTACGCCAACGGCCTCAAAGCGGGTTGGCTGGGGGTTGAGAAAGAGGTTCTCACAACCTACGGCGCCGTCAGTGAACCCTGCGTGGAGCAGATGGTAAGAGGCGCCATGGAGATCACCAAAGCCGACTACGCCGTAGCCGTCAGCGGCATCGCGGGGCCCGGCGGCGGAACCCCCGAAAAACCGGTTGGCACCGTCTTTATCGGCGCGGGCGGGCCCAACGGCGTTGTCGTGGAACGTCTCTATTTTGAGGGTGACCGCGAATATATCAGAGAACAAAGCCTCTATTACGGCTACAAACTCCTCTTCAGGGCGGCGGAGGAGGATCTTTTTTAAAAAATTCTCCGCTTTTTGCGAAAAACCCTTGACAAGTCGGGCGCTTTGCTCTATAATTTCGCTCACGTTTGCCTGACAAAGGCAATGCGGAGCCGTCCCGTTAGCTCAGCCGGTAGAGCATCTCCCTTTTAAGGAGGTGGCCCTTGGTTCGAATCCAAGACGGGACACCACGAATGTTGTAAGGGTCGAAAGACCCCTTCATCTAGTGGCCAAGGATGCCATCTTTTCAAGGTGGACACGAAGGTTCAAATCCTTCAGGGGTCGCCAGAATATCGGTCGCTTAGCTCAGTTGGTAGAGCGCCACCCTTACAAGGTGGATGCCAGTGGTTCGAGTCCACTAGCGACCACCACTTTTTTTATCGCTTCTTTTGGTGCGGTGGTAGTTCAGTTGGTTAGAATGCCGCCCTGTCACGGCGGAGGTCGCGGGTTCGAGTCCCGTCCACCGCGCCACCTTTTTCTTATCTTTTCCGAATGATCAAACCTAAAAACCTGCAAACAGGCATGAAAAACCCGCTTCGCCTGACGTTCGGCGGTACTCACTCCGTTCGTACATCGCCGCCGTCGTGCGGGGCTACAAACGCCAAGCAGTTGGCGTTTGCTTCACGCCCCTCCGGTTCGAGTCCCGTCCACCGCGCCACTTTTTCATTTTTTCAACAATGAGATCATTGTTTCGCCCATTCAGTCAGAGACTGCAACACCACCGGTCAATCTACAGAATAATAACTGCCATTTTAGCGAAGTTAAAACAGCCGCCTACAAACCTTCAAAACAATACTGATTATCATAAAAATCAACTTTTTTGGTATACAAGATAGCAATATTTAACATTATTAAATATCATTTATGCGGACAATAAGCAAAATTAAAAATTATTTATGAAAAAGATAGTTATAATGGCACAAAAGAAGCGTCTTTAAGGAGCAACATTATGATTGACAGTGACATTGTGAAAATCGCCAACGAAACAAAAAAACTCTCTGCCCTGGTGGTAGAAGACGAAAAAGATGCCAACGAACTCATGGTTTCAACCTTCAGCAACTTTTTTAATCATGTCGATTCAGCCATGAATGCCGAAGAGGGGCTGGAGATATATAAAGAGAAAAAACCGGACGTGGTTTTTATTGATATCATTCTACCCGGTATGGACGGTTTGAAACTGGCCGAAACCATTCGGGACATCAATAAAGATCAAATAATCGTGATCATCTCCGCCAGTAACGACATGAGCAAAATCTCTGAGGCCATCAAAATAGGCGTAGACAGCTTTATTCAAAAGCCCATCGACTCCAACAAAATCATTGACTTGCTTAAAAACATCAATCAAACCATCGCCAAACGCAAAAAGATTGAGACCAAAACCTTCTCCATTACCCTTCCCATGGATCTTTACGATCGCGTCCACGCGGATGCCAAGCTGGAGCGAATCTCCAAAAACGCCATGATCATCCGCGCGCTCAAAGCCTTTTACGACATCAAACCGTAAGGGGCAGGTCTATCCAAAAGGCCGCACCGCTTCGGGTATTGCGGGCGTGGATCTCCCCGCCCAGCCGCTTTTCGACAATCATCTTTGACATATAAAGCCCCAGCCCCGTTCCTCGCGCTTTATACTTGGTTGTAAAGTAGGGCTCAAAAATTTTGTCCAAAATCCTAGCCGGAATTCCCCCGCCGTTATCTCTAACCGTAACGACCGCCCTTTTTTTGTTCACCTTCACCTCAATTTTGATCAACGGATTTTGAATCTGCCGCTCTTTAAAGACATCAATGGCGTTATAGATAAGATTAAGCAAAACCTGTTTTAAATCATTCGGGCTACCGTTTACGAGCACTTCATGATCAGGTAACTTCAATTTTAATCCAATTTTCTCATCATCCAACACCACTGAGACAAGTCTGGCGGTATCGGCCACCGTCTTGCCTAAATCCATGGTACCTTTATGGCTATAGTCAAAGCCCAAAGAGGCGAAGTTTCTAAAATCATCGATTGTATCGGAGAGATATTTAAGCGTGTCGTGAACTTTCTTTTCCGCCTCTTTAATCTCTTGCGGCCGTAGTGACCCGATTTGCGCTTTCAACGAGAGATCCTGCATGACAAGCGCAATAATATTGAGCGGCTGACGCCACTGATGGGCAATGTTGTTAATCATCTCTCCCATCGCCGCCAATTTGGACTGATGGTAAAGCATTTTATCTTTTTCCCTGTTTTTGCGTACCTCTTGGGCAATACGCCGCTCCAGTTGCTCATTTAACATCGCCAACTCTTTTGTCCGTTTGGCAACCTCTTTTTCCAGATAGCGGTTAAGTCCCATAATCTCTTGACTGCTGGAAGAGACAAGGGTTGAGAGCGTAGCCAGCAACTCATCTTTGGGCTCACATTGATATTGAACCGGTTTGATTTTCATCCGTGCATCCGGATCTTCCGAAAGCGCCACCCGACTCAGTGTATAGTTTAAAAATTTATTCCGACCGTTATGATGGCTAAACTCGCCAAATGTCATCATGGCAAACAGTTTATGAGTCTCTTCAAAAAAGATAGCAGATGTTTCAATAATGTCCAAATAGCCGTACTGATAGGAGATACATATATAAAACCAAAGCGCTTCGACCGGCAAATCTTTATAAACATCGGGGATTCTCTCGTGCTGTTGAAGCATCTCTTTGTAGTGCCCAAAACCGATCTGAACTTTTTCACCTTTTTTAAACTCACCGGAATAGAACCCACCGTCACTGGCAGGTTCCAACAAAGCCCTGGCAACCGTACCAAACTCCTCCGATTTCCTAATCAACGGGTGCGCAAGCGTCAATCCCATCAGCTTTTGATGGGTTAAGGGACCAAAATAGTTCTCATAAATATCAATAATCTTTTGACCGTCTAACTCATAGAGATAACGTCCGTTTGCCTTGGTAACTGTTAGTTCCCGACCAATCGGCTCCCAGTTAAAAAAATAGTTACACGATACCTTTAAAGCCTCGCCGTGCATCAATACCGCAACCATCCCCTCCTCTTCATAGACGGCATTTTGAGAAAAAATCATATTCTTCGCGGACAAATCACTGGAAGCTATGCCGCCAAATACCGGTATGTGGGCAAACTTTTTATTCAACTCTTTAAAAAAACCTTCAATATTAAAGTGAACGGTATTGGCAAAAAGCAAAATCCCCTTGGTCTCTTTGACAATCTTCTTTTCCAGCGCAAATAAAATCTCACGATAATCATAACGTTCATGCGGCGGACAGTTATATTCATAACTATCCAGATAGCTCTTCTCAAAAGCCGTAATGGACAAAGAGGTACTGGTACGGGAAAAACGCATATGTTCGAGTTGTCTTACGCTTGTTGCACCGATGATTTTGGCATGGGGCAAAACGCTTTTTATCTTTTGACGCAGATCGTTTAACGCATTAATATCCGATATGGCGGTACTGACCTGTATTAATAATTGATCATATCTTGCCATCCCCTCTTGGGCCACAAACTTCGCAAAATCTTTTTGATCTTTATATATATGGTTCCATTGTTTCATAATGTTTAATTACCTTTCCGGCCGTTGACCTGCGCTATAATCGTGCCATGAATTATAGCGACATTCACGAAGCGATTTTTTGCTGGTATGCCAAATTCGGCCGCCACGACCTACCCTGGCGCCAAACGGATGATCCTTATAAAATCTATATCAGCGAAATGATGCTCCAACAAACCCAGGTCAAAACGGTATTGGAGCGCTTCTATTTTCCTTTTTTAAAGCGTTTTCCCACCCTCCAAAGCGTCGCCGACGCGCCGCTGGAAACTATACTGCACGCCTGGCAGGGGCTTGGCTACTACCGCCGCGCCCGCTATATCCACCAAACCGCCCGCCTAACGGCCCCCGCCCTGCCCACAGCCCCCGAAGTCCTTGTCAAACTTCCCGGCATCGGCCAAAGCACCGCTCATGCCGTCGCCGTCTTTAGCACCCGCGCGCCCCTGCCCATCTTAGACGCCAACGTCCGGCGCATCCTTTTTCGCTTCTTCGCCCAAACCAAAGCGACCCCCAAAGCGCTCTGGCAAATGGCATGGGATCTGCTGGATAGAAATCACCCCTACGAATACAACCAGGCACTCATGGATATCGGCACCGCCCTTTGCACCCCCAAAAATCCCGACTGCCCAACCTGCCCGCTCAAAAGCGCCTGCCGGGGCCAAAACACCCCCCTCGCCTACCCCGCCCCCAAGCCAAAAAAATCGCGACCCGTACGCTATACCCACTACCTGCTGATTGAAAAGGGGCGCCATATTCTGATGCGAAAAAGAGAAAGCGATATGCTCTCGGGACTGTGGGAACTCCCCTCGTCGATATCGGAGCCGGCGGGCTGTGAAAGGCTTTTTGAAGTGGTACACGACTACACCCATTTCAGGCGTATCGCCATCATCTGGCGCTGTGACAAAGAGGCGGAGGGAGAGTGGATCGACGCCGACCGCCTTCACGAAGTAGCGGTCTCGTCGCTGGAGCGAAAGATTTTTGCGAAACTATTTGAGACGGATGCGGACTGAGCGTGCGTGTGCGGTAAGCCCTTCGGTATCGGCCAGCAGGGCGCACGCCTCGCCCAGCTCGTTGATCCCCTCTTCGCTCATGCTGATAATGGAGGATTTTTTCAAAAAGTTCTCCACGCTAAGAGGCGAGTAGAAACGGGCCGTTCCGCCGGTAGGAAGCGTATGGTTGGGCCCGGCCAGGTAGTCGCCCATGGGCTCGGGCGTATAGTGGCCCATAAAGATGGCCCCGGCATGTTTGATCTTGGGCAAAAGCGCAAACGGATTGGCCGTCATCACCTCCAGGTGCTCGGGCGCGATTTGGTTCATCAGCGCCACCGCCTCGTCCATATCGCGCGACACGATAATCGCCCCCCGCTCCTCGATCGACTTTCGGGCAATAGGCTCTCTTTCAAGCGTCTCAAGCTGACGATAGACCGCCGCTTTAACCGCCTCCGCCAACTCGGCGTCGGGGGTGATGAGGATGGAGCTGGCCATCTCATCGTGCTCGGCCTGACTCAAAAGATCGGCCGCCAGCCACTCGACGTTGGCGCTCTCATCAGCCAGTACGCCGATCTCGCTGGGCCCGGCGATCATGTCGATATTGACATCCCCGTACACCAACCGCTTGGCGGTGGCGACAAAAATATTGCCGGGGCCCGTGATCACATCCACCTTGGGAACGGTCTCGGTACCGTAGGCCAGGGCTGCCACGGCGCTGGCGCCGCCGATTTTGACCATCTTTTTCACCCCGCACAGGTGGGCGGCGGCCAACACCAGGCGGTTGATCTCGTTATCGGGGGTGGGTGTGGCCACCACGATCTCCTCCACCCCCGCCACGATCGCGGGAACGGCGTTCATCAGCAGTGAGCTGGGATAGGCCGCCTTACCCCCGGGAATATAGAGCCCGGCGCGATCGACGGGTGTGACCTTTTGGCCCAACACACTGCCGTTTTTGTCAAAATCAAGCCAACTTTTGGGCATCTGCTTGCGGTGGTAACTCTCGATCCGCTCATAAGCCAGATGCAAAGCGTCGCGCAAAGCCGGCTCCAGCGCGTCGTACGCCGCTTTCATCGCCTCGGGCGCCACCTCCAGATCCTCATCACTTTGCGGCTCCCAGCGATCAAAACAGGCAATATGGCGGCGCAGTGCGGCGTTGCCTTCCGTGCGGATCTCTTTGATCATACCCGCCACGATCTGCGTCACACTCTCCATATCCATCGCGCCTCGCGTCAAAAGCGCGTCAAAATCCTTTTTAAACCCTTCATCAACCGTCTTCATCAACTGCATACGTCATCCTCGCCGTTTTTTCTTTTTTTCATTATATTTAAACTATTATTTAACTTTGCTTGAGTATACTTTCAGTCCAATTCACGCGGACGTGGCGGAATTGGTAGACGCGCTAGATTCAGGTTCTAGTGGGCATTAGCCCGTGGAGGTTCAAGTCCTCTCGTCCGCACCATCCGCTTTCCCCAAGAAAAACAAATTCCCAAGAACATTTCAGAAAAATTTGTGCAGTTTTTGTGCGCTTTTTCTACCCGTTGGCAAACCATACATTCTCAAGCCAACGGGAGACCCCGTGGCCTAATGGTAAAACGCCGCGATCACCGCGTAGGCGAAAAAGAACATCAAATGGCTGATACCCTCAACATAGTTGGTTTCACCGTTGTCGGTGGTCTTCCAGGCCAAAATAACGGTCAAAATAAGCGCGCCGATTTGAAGACTGTTAAAATCAAGGGTCAGCTGAACACCCGCAAACGGGGCCAACACCATCAAAATGGGCACCGTGAGCAAAATGGAGACCGTCGAAGCCCCCATGGCAATGTTGACCACCCGTTGAATCTGGTCGCTTTTGGCCGCCTTGACGGCGGTAAAGAGCTCGGGTGAGACACTGATAATGGCGATCACCAGACCGGCCAATGCCGCCGAGACACCGTAATCGCGTGCGATCTGCATACCGTCACTTGCAAAGATTTCGGCAATCACGCCTATTAGGAAAATAAAGCCAAAGATCGCAAAAAAGTTGGCTATATTGGGAAGCTTTTCAAAAATATAATCCTCATCATGCTCCTCTTCCTCATTATGCTGGGCCCGTTTGCGCCGCAAGCGAAAAATACGACTTCTGGCGGTCGATTTGAAAAAGTGGATATGGGTTTTGGTCTGAAAGATAAAGATGGTGACATAATAGAACATCAAAAGCCCGGCAATAATGTAGCTGGCCGTCATCAAAGAATCCGCCGCCCCGCTGGCGTATTGCAAAAGGCTCGGCACCAACAACATCACCGACGCCACCAGCAAAATGGTGGTATAGGTGCTGGAGGTGTCTTCGTTATGTTCTTGCTCTTTAAAGCGCAAACCGCCCACAAAGACAGCAATGCCCAGCAAGACGTTCATATCCACGATCACGGCGGAAATAATACCCCCTTTAACCGTCTCAAGCGCGTGCCCGCCGTGGGCGCTCTCCATCAAAATCATAAAGAGCAGAAGTATCTCCACCGCCACGGCGCTAAAGGTAAGCACAAAGCTGGCATAGGGTTCTTGAAGCCGTTCGGCCAGGATTTCGGCGATTTCGGAGACGGTAAAAGAGAAAGCGGCAATCCCCAGGCCGGCAAACAGTGTGGCCAGATAGGGTTGATAGGAAAGATGAAAGACAAAAGCCAACGCTGAAAAAAGCGCACCGGCGACAATATCCCAGTAATCCTGGAAAAACTCACTCAGGGCCGACGATGGGTCCGAAGCGTTTTGCATATTAGAACAATCCTTTTATTTGGTAGGGTTTGACATTGAGGCCATTTGGGAAACACTTTTCCCACTCGGCACGGCGCATACCGACAATCAGGTAGTAGCCGCCTTCCGGCCACATATGACGTATCGACGTTTTTAAAGCCTCGATACTCTCATATCGGTAAACGGGTAGTTTTATATCACAACCAAACTTAAGCCCGCTTGGCAAAAAAATTCTACGCGAGAGCCATGAAGCCTTCCGCAAACTCTCCAAACATACGCAAGGTAACGTATCGGCCATAAAAACGACCGCACGTTGTGTTGCGCCAAAGGGAGCGGGTGAGCCCTTCTCATCCAAAAAGAGCGGCTCAAAGCTCTCGGGAAAGCGAAGCCTGGCGGCGTCAAACCGCTCACCCCGTTCACGTAAAAGGGCAAAGACCTCCGCCAACGCGTCAAGGGTGCACACCGGCACCGGCAAATCAGCAAAATAGTTCCCCTCTATCACCGCGTCACACCGAAAGAGCCGGCTCTTTAAAAGGCGATACCCCGCTCTTTTGGGTGTGGCCTCCTCATAGAGAGCGCCGATTCGGTCCAAAAAGCTCTTATTAGCACAATAAAGCGTCTCCTCTTCAGCGCTTTTTAGTACCCGCTCAACCATCTGCCGTTCATCCCCTTTGACCACAACGGCCCCTTTAAGCGGCTCAAAGCAGGCCAGGTAATCGGCCTGAAGAGAAGACAAACGCACAAAGCGCCGGGGGTGTTCGCTCATCCAAAGGCGCATCAGGTAAAGCAGAGCCCTCTCAAGATCATCCACCCTGATCCAGGCGATCTCCTCATCCAGAATCTCTATCTGTTGGTCAGATATCACGCCGTAGGCGCCGCGTGCCAGGGCTTCGGGAACGGTTTGGGGGGAGAAAGCGAGAAAGAGGGCACCGCGCTCTACCTGGGCGGGTCGTAACGCCATACCCTCAAAACGGGTAAGAAAGGGGTGGTTCAAGAGGCGTCCGCCGGTCGCGGCCAGGACGCTTTCAAGCCGCATGGATCAACCGACGGCGCTACCGGCTTTGCGGGGATGTTCGGGACGCATGAGGCTCAGCCCCTCGTCATCTTTGGCCGCCAGGAGCATCCCTTCGCTCAAAAGCCCCATCAGCTTGGCGGGCTTGAGGTTGGCCACCACGCACACCTGCGTCCCTACCAAAGAATCAGGCGCATACCACTCTTTGATACCGGCGATAATCTGGCGCGGTCGCTCTTCTCCAAGATCGACCTGAAGCTTGAGCAGTTTCTTGCTTTTGGGCACCTCTTCGGCCAAGACAACGGTACCGATTTTCAATGAGGTCTGAAAAAACTGATCAATCGTAATAAGCCCCACACCCTCCTCTTTCTCTTTTTTGGGCGCCTCTTTGGTTTTGGGGCTCTCTTTTTTCTCCTCTTTCTTCGGCTCAGGTGTCGCCACCAGCGGCGCCTCGATGCGGGGGAAGAGAGGCGGGATCTTCTGAATAACAATGTCTTCCAGCGTCTCGCCTTTGCCGATAAGCCGGCGATAACTTTCTGTATCAATCACAAAGCCCAGCGCCCCGGCGATCTTTTCGGTGGTTTTGGGCATAAAGGGGTGCAAAAGCACCGCCACTTTGGCCAGGATGTTGGCCACCAGAGCGATGGTAGCCATCGCCTCATCCTCCCTGCCCTCTTTCATCTTCGCCCAGGGCATGGCGGTGTCGATGGCTTTGTTGGCGATACGCAGGCTCTTCCAGAGCTCTTCAAGATAGCGGTTGGTCTGCACCTCGTAAAGGTAGGGCTCAACCCGCCCGAAAATCGCCGACGCCTCCTCCCACTCCTTGGCGTGGTAGCGAGTAACATCCGCGCTTTTGACGGCGTAGTTGAAATATTTGCCGCTCATGCCGATAATGCGGTTGAGCAGGTTGCCCAGATCGTTGCCCAGATCGGAGTTGATTCTGTCTATCAGCGCCCGTTGGCTAAAGTCGCCGTCCTGACCGAAAGGAACCTCTCGAAGCATGAAATAGCGGAAATTCTCCAACCCGTAAGCGTCGGCGATCTCCTTGGGGTTGACCACGTTACCCTTGGATTTACTCATCTTCTCGCCGTTGCGGGTCCACCAGCCGTGGGCCCCGATGTGTTGGGGCAGTTCAAGTCCCAGGCTCATCAAAAAGGCGGGCCAGTAGATGGCGTGAAAGCGCAGGATATCCTTGCCAATAAGGTGAATCTTGGCGGGCCAGAAATCCATCTTCGCCTCGTCGTTGCCGTAGCCCAGGGCCGTGACGTAGTTCATCAGCGCGTCCAGCCACACGTACATCACGTGCTTGGGGTCGTTAACCGACGCGGGAAGCTTCACGCCCCAGTCAAAGCTGGTTCGGGTAATGGAGAGATCCTCCAGCCCGTTTTTGACAAAGTTGATCACCTCGTTGCGCTTGGATTTGGGCAGAATGGACTCTGGGTTGGCCTCGTACCACGCCAACAGTTTATCCTGGTATTTGGAGAGGCGGAAGAAGTAGCTCTCCTCTTCCACCACGCTGGTAGAACGACCGCATTCGGGGCAGAACTCATTGTCCACCAGCTGGGTTTCGGTAAAGAAAGTCTCGCAACTGACACAGTAGTTGCCGCGGTAGACATCTTTGTAGATATCCCCGTTGGCGTACATCACCTCAAAAGCCTTTTGCACCCCTCTCATATGGTCCTCGTCGGTGGTGCGGATAAACTTGTCGTAGCTTATCTCAAACGCGTCCCACAAATCCTTGAAGCGGGCCGAAATCTCGTCGGCGTAGGCTTTGGGACTTTTACCCCGGGCCTTGGCGGCCTGCTCGATCTTTTGACCGTGCTCGTCGGTTCCGGTCAGGAAAAAGACATCATACCCCACCAGCCGGCTGTAACGGGCCAGTGTGTCGGCGATGATGGTGGTATAGGCGTGCCCGATATGGGGCACGTCGTTGACATAGTAGATGGGTGTGGTGATGTAGACTTTTTTACACGTATCGCTCATTTGCAAACCTTGAATCAGATAAATGTGAATAGTGAAAAGTGAAAAGTTTCGGAAGGTCGCTTTCGCTCCCTTTCATTTCAGATTATTGTCCGCGTCAGCGGTTCACTCCAACTTTTCACTCTTCACTCTTCACTTAAAACTCAAACCCTCCCCCTTCGCCTTTGCTCATGCTCTCATACACCTTTTTGACATACTCGTTGCGTATCTCGCACCCCAGAACCTTGTCGCAGGCCATGCAACTTCGCACGCCGCGCTCTTTCTGGCAGGCTGTCAGCTTCGCTTTCGCCTCATCCCTGGCCTCGACCCAGCGGTCTTTGACCGGTGCCTCAGAGGCCATAAGCCTCTCTTACCTTGGCGATCTCATACCGACTGCCAAAAAAACAGGGGGTCGTTTCGTGGGGGTTGTCGCAGGGCAGTTCCAAAAGACGGTTTCCTTTGTCGTCAATCGCCTCCCCGCCGGCGGTCTCGTAGACAAACGCAAAGGGGAAGACCTCAAAAAGCTTGCGCAGTTTGCCCTGCGGCTTGTCCGTGGTGCCGGGATAGCTGAATAGCCCGCCCCCTTTTAAGAGAATCTGGTGCAGATCGGGCACCATGCCGCCGCTGTAGCGCAGGCGGTAACCCTCGGCAAAGAGTCCGTCCACCAGCGCTTTGTGGTGGGGGTACCAGTATTTTTGGGTTCCGCCCGGCGCGTTGTGTTTGCCCTTCTCTTTCAAAGAGAGGGTCTCCTGCTCCGCGAAACGGCCGCGGCGGTAGATAAAGTGGCGCACCTGGTTTTTATAGGCGGTCACCATCTCCAGCCGGGGTCCGTGCACCACATAGACCGCGGCGATCATCTTTTGCGCCTCAAACGCCCCATCATAGATACCGAAAATCGACCCCACGCTCAAATCCACGTCAATCAGGCTTGAGCCGTCCAAAGGATCGTAGGCGATGCAGTAGCGCCCCTCTTCATGAAGGGTCTCGGCCTCCTCCTTCTCCTCGCTGGCGATCGCTTTGATGGCCGTGATTTTGGAGAACTCCTCGGCGATGATCAGGTCGCTTTGGATATCGAGCTTCAACTGCACATCGCCGGTGGCGTTACAGCTGTCGCCGTAGCAGAGATCTTCATTGGTAATAGCCTCGCGTATGCGGTGGGCCGAGCGCTCAATCGCCTCGAAAATGGGAGCCAATGTTTTCATGACAATATCGCCTTTGCGTTTTTTTTGATCCAGTCGACAACCATGTCCACATCATTCAAATCAAGCACGTCAAGGGTCGCCGGCAGGGATACGACGTCCAGATCAACCGTATCATCCACCGCCAACGCCTCACTGTGGGGCAGATAACTTTCATCCACCTCGCCCCTGAACACCGCGATTCTCGGCAGAGGCAGGGTTTTAAGCCCCTCTACCAGCAGGTAGTCAAAAGGGACCGTCATGGCGGCGATCTCCTCAATGGTGCGGGTACGGGGAGAGAAGTAGGTGGTGCGGGTGGGTGAGACCACCACCACGTCCGCCCCGGTTTGGGAGAACTTCCAACTGTCTTTGCCCTCCGTATCAAAAACCGCTTTATCCTTGGGATCGTGTTTAACAATCGCCACGCGATGCTCCACGATCAAACGGCGCGCCACCTTTTCGATGAGGGTGGTTTTTCCGCTGTTGGAAGGCCCCGTAAAAGCGACGACATAACCTTTTGCCACAATCAACCCTTGCGTTACTTAATGGAGAGGATTATAGCCAAAAAAGGTTAAAAGAAAGCATTGTTATGTTAGAATGCAACCCAAATAACAAAGCCAAACCGAAGGTGAAAACGTGCGTCGAACTCTATGGATCTCCACACTGGCTATGGCGACCCTGCTCATAACCGGTTGCGGTCAAAAAAACGAAGTGACCGATCTTTTCAGAAAAGACCTGCTCTACGACAAAGCCCTGCAATACACCCGCGGCGCCCAGGTGGTCCGAGAGCTTGAAACCAAAGCGGCCATTACCGCCACCCTGCTCAACGAGGTCTTTCCCCAACGCTACCCCTATGAAAAAGGGGTCTATTTCTTTGTCGGCATCGTGACCGACATGAACGTCAAAAAGTTCAAATCCAGCTATAGCCTCAAGCTTTTGGCCAGCCAGCCGCTCAACCCCAAGCTGGCCCAAAAGGTGGAAGAGGAGGAGAAAAACGGTACATTCAAAGGGTTTGATCCTCTCTCTATTGAGCCGCAGGACGACACCAGCGAGCTTTACCAGATGATGCCCAACGTCAACCGCTGGGGCAAATATTTCCTGGTCAAATATCCGGCCGTCAAAGACAAAAAACTTGTTTTGAAATTCAGTCTCTACCCTTACGAACCGGTGACTCTGCCGTTTGTAAGAGCGACGCCACGCCGATAGGCTCTCCCAGCAACTTCTTGTAGACGATATAGTTGGCAAGTACCCGTTTGCCGTATCGTCGGCTCTCATCATAATGGACCAACTCCATGCTCAGCCACGGCTCGTAAGGGCCTTTTTTGCGAAAAAGCGGGCGGTTTTTGAGCATTCTTTTGGTAAATCCTATGCCCCCGTTATAGGCGTAGGCGATAAAGAGCGGATGATCCAGCCGCCGAAACAGGAATTTTAGATGCTCTCTTGCGTAGGCAAGATTTTTGTAGGGGTTGAACATGGCATCCAGATCGACTTTCTCCCCTTTTTGCTTAGCCAGGCTTTTGACCAAAAAGGGCATCAACTGCATCAACCCAAGGGCGTAGGAAGAGGAGACCACCGCCGGGATCATCACGCTTTCTTGTCGCGCCAGGGCGTATACCAGCGCCTTGGTATCATGATTCAGTCCGTCCAACGCTTTTTCGTAAGGCATGGGGAAGTAGTGGGTTTTAAACCCTTCGGCTCGGGCCATCAGATAGGCGTAATGCCCTTCGGTCTCCTGGCAGGCAAAGCGCCGTTTGGCTTCTTCGCGCAGGCTCGCTTTCTCTTTTCCCTTCAAACTTTCCCGCACTTTTTGCCACGCGAACGGATCGGTTATGTCAAACCCGCACGTTTGACGCTTAAAACGGGGCACCTCCACGCGGGGCCAGGCAATGCCCAGCCTCTCTTTGGCATAGAGCGAATAGATGTCAATATCGGGACTCTTGGCCAGCTTCTCAAGCCATTTGCGCTTGCCGTCAACCAGATAGGCCCACAGCAATACCTTGTCTTTGTCCATCCGTGACCACGCTTTTTTGTAAGCCTGCGCCAGATAGAGACGGGCAAACCCTTTTTTATTCTGTTTGACGGCGTTTAGCGCCAAAAAGAAGGTGCCCCGGTGGCCCAGTTTTTCCGAAGGGGCCCCCAGCAGGGAAAGAGGAAGGTTATGAAGCTTCTCATCGGTGACAATCAACTTGACAAAGCGCTCATAGCCGGGCGTTTGGGCCAGTTTTTTGACAAAAGATTCCGGCAGTGGCCTGTCCAGATTGGCCCGCCGCCATTTGGCCCCGCAGGTGTTGAAAACTTTCAAAAAAGTTTTCGGCCCGCTTCGCGTCAACGCATCAAAAGGGTTTTTCTCGGCCATCGGCGCCATCCAGGCCGTCGTCTCTTCAAAGGGACGCAAAAGGCGCACAAGGCGGCACTGTTTTTGGGGGGAAAGGGATGCGAATTTGGCGGGAGTTATCCCTATTTCGGCACAGTCGCGCCGTACCCTAAGAAGCTGGGACGCCAAGACCCTGCGGCATTTGGATGCCATTAAAAAGCCCGGCTTTTTCGTCTTTTTGGCGTAGCGGTCAATATGTTTCCATGTCACCCTTTGAATCAGGTAAAAGGCTTCGTCGGCCTGGGCGGGGGTGATCTTTTGCCCAAAATAGCGCCAAACGTAAAAGTCACGCACTCGCCCCGCCGGTTGCTTTTTAAGCCATGCCAGCGTAATCGGCTCCGCCCAAAGCGCGACGGCAAAGAGCAAAAGAGCGAGAAATCGCGCCATCTACAGACTCATGGAGAGTTGAAAAAGGAGTTTGACCAAAAACAGATCCAGAAACTGAAGCCCGAAAATCAAAATCAGCGGCGCCAGGTCGATCCCGCCGATCACCGTGGGAACATAGCGGCGAATCCAGGCGTAAACCGGCTCGGTCAGGCGATAAAGTGTCTGCACTATGGGATTGTAAGGGTCAGGCCGCACCCAGGTAATAAGCGCGGCGATAATGACAACCCAGATATAGATGTTAATCACCATATGCAATATCTGCGCGATGGCTTGAATCAGTGTTGAGAGTATCATTTGATTATCTCCTTCAGATAGGATTGAAGATGGGGATAGAGCGTTTCAAGCTCCGGCCCCTCGTCCTGGCCCGTCAACAGGCGGCGCAAGGGTTTTTGCAACGCTTCATCTTCCAGGCCCGTCTTTTGGGTAAGATAGTCACTCAGACGCGCGAAACTATCCGTTTGGTCGGCAGAGGCCACCAGCCGGCTTAGCCGATAAACGTCCGCGTCGTTGAGCGGTTTGGGCCCAAACACCGCGGCCACCCGGGGTTTTAGCTCTTCCAGCGTCTCGCACCAGGGCAAAAAGGCTTTGGCCACCTCACCCACCGCGGAGTCGGCAAAACCGAAAACCCGTGAAAGCTCCTTGGCGTCCATCCGCGCTATCTCTTCTTGATTGAGACGTCGCAAAAAAGAGACATCAAACTTTTCGGCCCGGGGAGAAATCTTTTTAACCAAGAACGCTTTTGCTGTCTCATCGACTCTATGGAAGCTATTCTCTTTGTCATATCCCGTGGCAAGCAGGTAGCGTATGAGCGCCTCTGGAAGAAAGCCCGCCTCAAACAAAGAGCGGACCGTCACTTCCGACTCCCCCTCTCCCGGCTCAATATGCGCGTAACGCACCCCGCGATCATAGCCAAGAGCGCGGCGGATATGCTCCTGTATCGCTGAATCTTCCATCTCTTCCAACGGCGCGACAATCAAAGAGATATCCAACAACATATCGTCCACCGCCTCGGCAAACGGCTTTGAAGCCCGTTTGTCCCGCTCCATGATCACCACGCAATCCATCTCTTCGGGAGTAACACGGCGCATACCCCAAAGCTCATCCTCAACCGTCACGGGTGCGTCGGGACGGCGCAGGCGAACGGTAAAGGGGTTGGGGTTATCAAGCACCTCCGCGTCACTCAACCGCTCACACCCCCCGTCATAACGGTACGACCGGCCTGCTCGCTCCGCCTCCTTTTGACGCTCCGCCAAGCGTTCAGGGTCACAAAAACAGGCGAACGCTTTGCGCTCCTGAAGCAGTTTGACGGCCATATGCTGATGAATACGCAGGTTGTCCCGCCGATAATGCACACCCTCACCGACGATGCCGCAAAGCCCCAGCGCTTCTAAAACCTCACTCTCATGGCCGGGCTCCTCAAAACAAAGAACAAAACGCGCCCCTTCCCGCCGGGACGCAAGGTAATTAAAAAGCGCGATTCTAAGATCGGCCAATGTCAACGGCGCATGGGCGGGGGGAGCGTAACGAAACATGAAACCCTTCTCTCTTTTTTGGAGCGATTATACCAAATCGTCCGCCGGCTTCGGCTCGCCCAGATAAAACCCCTGCACATAATCAACCCCCATCTCCCGAACTATCTCCAGTACTTCGGCGCTACCGACAAATTCGGCGCAGGTGCGGATATTGAGTTTCTTGGCAAAATCGACAATGGTCTCAACCGTAATCTGCCGGCTGATGTCGTGATGGATCTGGCGAATCAACGTACCGTCAATTTTGAGAATATCAAAATCGAGATTGGCGACGTTGATAAAATTGGAATATCCCGAACCAAAATCATCCAAAGAGACCTTGACCCCCAATGAACGGAAACGTTGCAGGCTCTTTTCCAATTCATCAAACCGCTCAATTCCCTCACTCTCCAAAATCTCGATATGCAGACGTTCCACCATGCCGTAGGAGGCGATCATCTGCGTCAGTCTGTCCAGGGTTTCGGCATTCATCAGATCAAGATAGGAGAGATTCAATGAAACATGATACGGGAGGTTTTCAAAAGCCTCAAAGACTTTACGGGCCATAACCAGTGTCAGACGGGGATAGTAGCGTGTCTTTTTGGCAATCTCCAAAAACTCCCCGGGCATATGCACCGTGCCGTCGCTTTCAACCAGCCGGATCAACGCTTCATAGATAAGCGGTTGACGCGCATCCAAAGGTTTGATCGGTTGAAAATAGGGAACGATCCGGTCTTCATCCAACGCCTTTTTCAACCGTTCCGCCCAGGCAATATTCTCCCGGTAGCGGGCGCCGATATTCAAAGAGTGGTCAAAAACAACCCAGTCGCGCTTTTTGGTTTTGGCCCATTTCATGGCCATGTCGGCGGTAATGAGCACATCACTCTCCTCCATAGAGGCACCCGCCGCCACCCGCAGATGGATATCCTCCCCCTCAATCAAAAAGGTATAATCATGTACCCCCTCCACCACGCGTTGAATCTCCGCTTCCAGTTGTGCCCTTTCACCAAGATTGTCATATAGCAGGGCAAACTCATCCGAAGGCATCCGATAAAGCCGCACCCCCTCTTTTGCATATCTCTCCCGTAAAAAGTTGGCCAACTGCAAAATCAGCACATCACCGATCTCATGCCCGTAAAAATCGTTGATCTCGTTAAAATCATCCACGTTGATCAGCACCAATGAGACCGTTGCGGCGCTCTCAAGCGTTTCCAAAAGGGCATGACGATTCGGCAGGCCCGTCAGGTCGTCATGATAGAGACGATAGCGCAGTTGATCCGACTTTTTCTCAAGCGCGGCGGTCTTTTGCGCCACCTCTTCTTTGAGTTTACGGGTATAAACCTCCTCTTTTTTTGCGTAACGTCTGAGCAGAAAATAGAAAGCCACTAAAAAGATCAGGCTTCCCAGCACAATTTTGCCCACATTGACCCACACAACCGTCGCCAGGTTCTTTTTCATCTGAGTCTGGGACAACGAGACGGCGATCACACCGCGCAACTCCCCCAGGTGATAGCCGTATGCCCGGTCAAACTTTTGCCGGATATAGGCGGGGGCCTCCTCCTTTTTGCCGTGGCATTTAAGACACTGGGCACTCACATACAACGCGGAAGCGTAAAAAAATCGTGCCCCTTTCTCATCTTCAACCATCCGGTAAAAGACCCTCTTTTTGGGATGGGCGCGAAAATAGCGGATACTTTCCAGCTCCAGTCCTTCGGCCCTGTTTCGCGGGTCTCTGGGCCTGTCCGAAACGGTGCGCACCGACACCTTGCGGTGCATCATGGTAGAGAATTTTTGCGTAATGGCCGCCATATTCGTCACGGGTAAGAGCTTGATATTCTCTTCATTCAGGGGGATACGGTCTTGCAAAAAACGCTGTTGGTAGGTTTGTCGAAAGGCGCGGATAAAGCCGTCTAACGCTTTTGCCTGCTCCCGGGCGGTAAAACACTGCATCTTTCGCAGATGATCCTGCTGATCAAGGTAGAAGTAGATATTAAATGCCACGGTGGCGATAAAGACAAAAAGATAGAGAAATTGCAGTTTTCGTGACATGGCGCCCGCTTTCTTTGTCCAACCTGCTCCGACTACAACCCGAAAAAGCTCACGGGTAAAAAAGATATGATATGGTAAAACTTATTATCTGTTTACAGCTTGCCTTTACAGTATAGCTTTTTTTTCCAAAACAGGCAAACCCAAAGACTTTATAGGAGTTTTTGAGAGAGCTTCCTGTAAAATAGCCCCGACTTACTCAACAGCGAAAGGAAAACCGCGCGATGAAACGCAGAGCCTTCCTGGCCGCCACCGCCGCCACAGCGGCGGCAACCATGAGCGGCTGTACCCGCGAGATGATTGAGGGCAAAAAGGGCCCGGCCGTCGGCCGGCGCAAAAAAGTGACCCTGAAAATTGCCACCAGTTGGCCCGCCCACTTTCCCATCATGGGCACGGGCGTGGAGTGGTTTGCCCAAGAGGTAAAAAAACTCAGCGGCGGCACGCTCATTATCAAAGTCTATCCCAAAAACATCCTGGTTCCCGCCCTGGCGGTCTTTGACGCCGCTTCCGGCGGGCAGATCGACGGCTTTCACTCAGGCCCCTACTACTGGAAGGGCAAAAACCCCGCGTTCGCGCTCTTTAGCGGCCTGCCCCTTGGCATGAACGCCACGGAGCTTGTCTGCTGGATGGAGTACGGCGGCGGGTATAAGTTGTGGCGAGAGCTCTATGCCCGCTACAATCTCTACCCTTTCATGGGCGGCAATACCGGTGTGCAGATGGGCGGCTGGTTTCGCAAGCCCATCAAGAGCCTGGCGGATCTGAAGGGTCTTAAGATGCGCATACCCGGCCTTGGCGGCGAAGTGATGGCCCGGCTTGGGGTCAACCCCATTCTGCTTCCCGCCGGCGAAATCTACACCGCCCTGGAACGCGGCACCATCGACGCCACCGAATGGGTCGGCCCGGCGCTGGATATTAGCATGGGCTTTTACAAGGTGGCCCCCTACTACTACACCGGCTGGCATGAACCCGGATCGGTGCTGGAGCTAACCTTTAACAAAGCCCGTTTCGATCGGCTCTGCGAAGAGCACAAGGCGATCATCGCCACGACGGCCAAAGCGATGAACACCCGAATGTATCATGAGTTTATGGACCAAAACGCCAGGGCGCTCAAACAACTGCAACAAAAGGGCATCCACGTGCGCCACTTCCCTCAAACGGTTACCGAAGCGGCCAAAAAGGCGGTGGCCGAGGTGGTGGCCGAACAATCAAAGCAGAGCGCCGATTTCAAACGGGTCTACGCCTCCATGGCCGAGTATTACAAACTCATTCGCCCCTGGGACGATCTAAGCGAGGGGCACTACCTACAGATTCGATAAAAAACGCGCCAACCGCCTAATACCCTCTTCCATCACCGCGATCTCACGGGTAAAGGCAAATCGGACAAAGCGCCGTCCCCCGGGGCCGAAGTCGCCGCCGGGAGTGACGGACACCTTCTCTTTTTCCCACAGATCCCGGCAAAAAGCCCCGCTATCATCATAGTAGGGCGACACGTCACACCAGACATAAAAGGCCCCCTGCGGTTTACAGGGCAGGTCAAAAAAGCGCGCCAGACGCGAAACCAGCCACTCCCTGCGGGCCTTGAACGTCAGGCGCACCTCTTCCAGATACGCGCTGTCAAACGCCTCCAGCGCGGCGTACTGCATGGGCGTGGGGGCGCAAAGATAAAGATTTTGCGCCAGCCTCTCCATGGTCTCAATCAGGCGCTCGGGTACCACGATCCACCCCAGGCGAAAACCGGGCATGCAAAAGGTTTTGGAGAAACCGTTTGTCACCAAAGCGTTCTCATCAAAAGCCAGGGCACTTGGAGGTTTTTGCTCATACCACAGCCCCTGATAAAGCTCATCGGAAATGAGCGCCACGTCAAGCGCCCTGCACCGCTTGGCCAGCGCTTTGAGAGCCGAAGGGGCATAGACACCGCCGGTGGGGTTGGCAGGCGATAAAATATGCACCGCCCGATCATCGGCGCAAAGCGCGTCGGGAGAAATCATATACCCCTCCTCCGCCCGGGTGGGCACCACCCTGGCCTCAATGCCCTGCAAACGGGCGAAATTGTGATAACAGGGGTAGGAGGGGTCGGCCATCACCACCCGATCTTGCGGACCCAAAACCAGCCAGTAGGCCGACAAAAGCGCGGCGCTACTGCCGGGTGTGACAAAAATCCGCGCGGGATCGATCGAGAGGTTTTGCTCCGTCTCATACCACCGGGCGATCTTCTCTCGCAATGCCCAAAGCCCGGCGCTTGGGGTGTAGCCGTAGGCTTTGGCGGGAAGATTTTTAAGCGCCTCTCTCACCCCCGGAGGCGGCGGCAGGTCGGGCTCACCCACCTCAAAACGCACGGCATCGGGCTGGGCGGAAGCGCGGCGCACAATGGCCATTACCTCAAAAGGGGTGACCTTCTCAGCGGGCCGTTTTGGGAAAGAAGCGTTTGATAACATAACCCTCGTCTTTGAGTTCGTCGTTTGGATCAAAAGCGTAGTCGTCAAAATGGTCGTTAAGCACCGCCGCCAGCAATTTCAGCCGCTCTTCTATGCTCAGCTTTGGAAAGCGCTTTTTCAAAAAGGTATACAGGTCATCCTTTTGATCCCTCACCTCCCGATGAAGCGCCGCAATCTTCTCAACGCTCAAATCCTCCCCGCTCACCCCAGACTCCTGTAGGCGATGGGGTCTTTCAGACCCGCTTTCTCAAAGCCTTTGAGACGTAGGCGGCAACTGTCGCACACCCCGCAGGCAAGTTCTTCGTCCTGATAACAGCTCCATGTCAGCACCAGCGGCACCCCCACTTCCGCCGCTTTTTGGACAATCTGCTCTTTTTTAAGATGCACCAGCGGGGTTTTAAGAACAATTTTTGTCTCCTCTTTGGTGCCAAGATTGATCGCCCGCTCCATGACAGTAATAAAATCTTCCCGGCAATCGGGGTAGCCACTGCTGTCCTCTTCCACCACGCCGATATAGAGAGCCTCGGCCCCCTCTTTCTCGGCCACCGCCGCGGCGATGGAGAGAAAGATGCCGTTGCGAAACGGCACATAGGTGATGGGCACCCCCGGCTGTAGCCCCACAGTGGGAACCGCCAGGCTCTTGTCCGTCAACGCCGACGCGCCGATCTGGGCGAAAAAGCCCAGGTCGATCTCATAGCGCGCTTTCACCCCCAGCGCGTCGCAGATCGCCCGAAAGGCCGTTCGCTCTCTTCCTTCGGTTCGCTGGCGATAATCGAAGTGAAGCGCCACAATCTCATAGCCTTCCTGTTTGGCAATGTACGCCGCCGTGGAAGAGTCCATGCCGCCGCTTAAAATGACAACCGCTCGTTTCACGCCGCTCCTTCCGGTTCATTTGGCAGGATTTTAACGCATTTTGGATAAAATCGCACCCATGATCGAATTAACCAACACCACCGACTTTCAACCCGATATTAACCTTTTGGAGCGTCTGGCCCAACGCTTAAGTGAGCGTCCCGTGGAGCTGATACTCACCGACAACGCCGCCATACAGGAGCTCAACCGCCAACACCGCGACATCGACAAGCCCACCGATGTACTCAGTTTCCCGCTTGAGAACGTCCCCTTCGCGCCCCTTGGCACTGTCGTTATCAGTGTCGATTTTGTGCGCCAAAAAGCCCAAGCGCTGGGGCACACGCCCCAAGAAGAAGCAGCCCTGCTCTTTTTGCACGGCCTTTTACACCTGCTGGGATACGACCACGAAACCGACGAGGGACAGATGCGCCGGGAAGAGGAGAGCATCATTCGGGAATTTTCACTCCCTGAAAGCCTTATTGTCCGCACGGAGGAGAACGCATGATCGACCTGCTTATCTTTATCGCCGGCATGGCGGCGCTCATCGGCGGCGCGGAGCTTTTGATACGCGAGTCCGAACGCATCGCCCTGCACTTTGGCATCAGCGAGTTTGTCATCGGGGCCACGCTTATCGCGCTGGGCACCAGCCTGCCGGAGATGGCCGCCAGCGTTACCGCCAGCCTCAAGGGCCAGAGCCAGATGGCCGTGGCCAACGTACTGGGCTCTAATATCATGAACATCGCCCTGGTCCTGGGAGCTGTTTTCCTCATTGCCCGACGCATCACCCCCGACAGGGACCTCTTTGCCAAAGACAGCGCCTGGCTGCTCTTTCCGGCTATCGTCTTTCCCCTTATGACCCTTGACGGCACCCTTTCTCGCCTGGACGGGTTACTGCTGATGGCCATGATGGGCGCCTATCTGCTCTTTTTGGTGCAATCGGAACAGACCGAAGAGTTGGCGGAGATTGACGAGGAGATCAAAAAAGAGCCCTTCAACTGGGTCAAAACCGCCGGCTGGCTCACGGCGGGCTTCGCGCTTGTCATCGGCGGCGCCGACTACGCCATCGAGAGCGCCTCAGCCATCGCCCGGGGGTTTGGGGTGAGCGAGTGGCTGATCGGTCTGCTTCTGATTGCGTTTGGCACCAGCCTGCCCGAACTGGTGGTCAGTATCAAAGCGGCCCGCGCGGGCAAGGCCGACATGAGCATAGGCAACATCATCGGCTCCAACATGGCCAACACCTCCGTGGTGCTGGGATCGGCCGCCGTCACCCGCCCGCTTCCCTTTGATCTTTCGGCCAACTCTTTTGATCTCTTTTTGATGATGGGAGTAACGCTGATGCTCATCTTCATCACCGCCAACCGCCTCTACGCCAAAGCCAGCGGCGTGATGCTGTTGATCGTGCTGGGCATCTTCCTCCAACACGCCCTGGCTTAGCGGATATACCCCTCTTTTAACAACCAGTTGTAGATTTTTTCGGCAATCGGGCCGGCGGCGTGCCCACCGTGCCCGCCGTGCTCAACCAGAATGGTCACCACATACTGGGGATTCCGGTAGGGACCGTAAGTAGTCAGCCACGCGTGGGAGCGGTGAAAGTAGGCCAGATCCTCCTCTTTCATCCGCTTCTTCTCCTCCTGGGGAATCCCGATCACCTGGGCCGTACCGGTCTTACCCGCCACTTTCACCTTACAGCGGTGCAAGGCGGCATAGGCCGTCCCTTTGGGGTGATTGCACACCTCGTACATGGCCCTTTGCACCAGGGGAAGCACCTGCTTTTGGCGGGGGGTCAATACCTCTTCGCTCATCAACGGCACCATTTGTTTGGCCAGCCGTTTGGCCAGCGTGGGCTTTGGTAGGCGCCCCGTGGCCAGCATGGCGGTGTAGCGGGCAATCTGCATGGGTGTAACCAGCACATACCCCTGCCCGATGGCGGCGTTGAGCGTTTCGCCGATATACCAGGGCTGGCCGTAACGGTTCATTTTCCACATTTTGTCGGGCATGACACCTATAAACTCGTTGGGAAGGTCAATGCCGGTTTTGTGCCCAAATCCCATCTGGCGTAGATCCTCGGCGATCTTGTTGATGCCCGTTTGCAGGCTCCCTTTGTAAAAATAGACGTCACAACTCTCCCGAATCGCCTTGACCATATCGGTCTTGCCGTGTCCCACGCTCTTCCAACAGCGGAATTTGTGCTTGATCCGCTTGCCCAGCTCAATGGCGCCGTTACAAAAAAAGGTGTGATAGGGTGAGACCTTCCCCGAATCGACCAGCGCCAAAGCCACCCCCGGTTTAATAACCGATCCGGGCGGATAGAGACCGTGAATGAGCTTATTGGTAAAGGGATGGTTGAGATCCTCGATGATTTTACGCCACTCATCTCGGCTGATCCCGCTGACAAAGTCGTTGGGATCATACGCCGGGTAGCTCCCGGCGGCCAGCACCTCACCGTTAACCCCCATCACAACCACCGCGCCGGTGGCGTTGCGTTCGGCAAAAAGATCAGAAAGATACTGCTGAAGCCGCATATCCAGATAGAGCGTCATGACGCTCTCCTCTTTGGGATCCACCCGCTCCAGCTCCGCCACCTCTTTGTTAAAAGCGCTCACCATCACCTTGCGATACCCCGGCACCCCTTCCAAAAAGCGGTTGTAGTAACGCTCCAATCCGCTTTTTCCCGCAATACCGGTCAAGCCGGTAATCTCGTCACGGCGAATCTCTTTCTCGTTGGCTTTGCCCACATACCCCACCACATGGGCCGTCACCGGGCCGTAAGGATAGTAGCGTTTGGTCGTCGGCTCGACCGAAAGGTTGGGGGTACGGGAGAGTTCCGTGTAGTGGGGAAGAACCTTTTTGTAAGAGAGAAAGTTGACCACCACGATCGGATCATGATGGTAAGGCGAGTCTTTTTTAAGATAACGCCGAATGATCTTTTGCCGATCCACCTCCCCAAAAGCCCGGACAATGGCATCCACTGCCTGCCGGAGGCTTTCTCTTTTTTTCCGGCCTGACAGGTGCGGCGCAATAAGAATCTTAAACCCGATCTGATTAATGGCCAACGGCTTGCCGTTACGGTCCAGTATCTCGCCGCGAACGGGAAGGATCCACTCCTTTTTGACAATATTCTGATTGGCCAGCGTTTCGTAATAGGCGTTGGATTTGATGGAAATCTGATAGATTCTTCCCAATAAAATCGCCCATACCGATAAAAAGAGGGCTATCACCAGCTTGACTCTCACACCAACACCGCCCCAACCAGATCCATTAGCAGATAATAAAAAAAGATAGGGTGCCAAACCAGGCTGTCCGAGCCAAAAACCGCCTGAGATAAAAACAGTAACCCAAGATAAAGCAGGTTAAAAAGCACCACCGTCATCCCCTCGACCATGCCAGAGCCAAAAAGGGTATGGCGCAAACGGGGCTCGACAAACCGGTACATCATATACATACTCGCCAAAACACCGTAAAGCGGCACTCCCCACACCGCGCTGAAAACCAGGCCGTAAAGGGTCCAAAGAAGCGCCGTCCAGTATGCGCCGCCTACCAACGCCCGGCGCCACAACAGATAGACCGTTCCCAAAAAGGGAGGGAAAAAGGGGTAAAGATTGCCCATCAGCGGGTACAAAAGCGCCGCGCCAACAAGCAAAAAGATCAGCGGACGGTTTTGATAAGCGAGATTTCGTTGCATACGGGAAAGTGCTTGCATTTGATGCAATCGGCCCAGATCTTGTGTTCGGGAATGCTCTCTTTGGGAATCTCTTTAAAACCGAGCGCCTCAAAGAAGGGGGCGTTGTAGGTTAGCGCCAACACGTCATAAAGGCCCAACGCTTCCGCTTCCCTCACGGCCCGGGTCACCAGCGACGTACCGATACCTTTTCCACGATGCCCCTCTTTAACCACCAGACTGCGAATCTCACCCAACCGGGGCGAGTGAATATGAAGCGCTGTATAACCGATAATTTCGCCGTTTTGTTCAGCTACGATATAAGAGCGGATATTGGTGGCCAGTTCATCGTCGCTTCGGGGCAGAATAATCCCCTCTTCCACCTCTTTTTTGACAATCGCCTGCATGGCGCCAATATCATCCAAAACCGGTTTGCGGTACATTACGGACACGGTGCCCCTTTGATGACAATTTCAAAAATAAGCCGTTCAAGCTTCTCTACCCCTTTACGCTTCTGGCTTGAAAGCACCAGCGCGCCGGGACGGTCCCGCAACAGCGCCCCCATCTCTTTTTGGTTGAGTTTGTCCGACTTGGTAAAGAGCTCCATATAACACTGATCCGGCCCCAAAAAACCCCGGATATAGTCGGCCACGTCATTGTCAATCGGCTCATCGGGGTGGCGGGCGTCTCTTAGGTGCACGAAAAGGCGGATGGTACGACGGCTCTTGATAAAATCGTTCAAACTCTTTTGCCAGGCCTGCTTCATGCTTTTGGAGACTTTGGCGTACCCAAACCCCGGAAGATCCACGAAATGGAGCCGAAACTTCTCACCCGTCTCATCCTCTTTGTAGGTGATGTCAAAGTAGTTAATCAGCCGCGTTTTACCGGGTGTCGAAGAGCTTTTGGCCAGGTTTTTGCGACGGGTCAGGGCATTGAGCAGTGAGCTTTTGCCAACATTACTGCGTCCCAGAAAAACCACCTCCCCGATCCCCTCCGGCGGCGCCTCCTCCAGACGGCTGGCACTGGTTATAAAGGAGGCGTCAACGATTCTTGCCACTTTTTTCCTCAACCTGGAAAATAAACTTGACCGGTTTGCTGGCGTTGCCTTTAACACTCGATTTGCCCGAAAGCCTGTCCACGATCACCTCATCCCCCTTGACGGTACGATCCAATCGGGGTTGGCGCAAAAAGACATGGCCGTAAAACTCATAAATCTGCTCAACCGGTTTATAGACCAACTTGTCCGCCTTGCCGGTGTAATATTCATCGTTTTTGGTCATATGCACAACAAATGAGGCATTGCCGATGGCCTCATAGCGCTTGGGATTGCGCTTGGCGTCAAAATAGACAATCACCTGCGACGCGTTGAGCTCATCGGGCCCTTTTTTCATATGCACATGGCCGATAAATTTGGAGATCATCTTTACCTCATCCGCCTCAAACCGATCCGACGTAATCTCCACCTGTTCCCGCGTTCCCGCGCACACCGCCGCGACAACCGCAAAAAGTAGCGCTACTTTTTTTCTCATCGTTTAAAATCCTTCCGGGAGATTTTCGCATGAATACCCAAAGCCTTTATTTTACCGCTTTTTTGATAATACCTAAGGTGTCGTCCCGTCACAATACTCTTTCCGTAAGTAATGACAAAGGGGGCCCTGTCGGTGGTGTAGGCTTTCATTCGCATATCGTAATAAAGATATGGCGTACGCATCTTCCAGCCGTCTTCGCGCTCAAGAAGAACATCCTTTTTTAACTCAATGGCTTTATTAATGACAAAAAGCGCCTCATTGGCCACCACCTTCTCGCGCCCCTGCTCACCCAGCCGATTAAGCACCGGATCATACACCATCAGTTTCTCACCGAATTTCCAGGCCGCGCTCCCTTTCAGATAGTCCCGCACCCCTTCGGGGAAAATGGTATAGGAGTCAAAATCAAAAAAGGCCACCTGCGGCACCCCTTCATGCTTGGTTACGCTTACATGGTAGGGTTTCAGCCAAAAGATGGCGGCCAACGCCAAAAGCATCATGGCGCCGATAAAGTGGCGAATGTTTAGATCCATGGTGCCAGGTACTCCTCTTCCAACCCCTCCTGACGTACCAGCATCTCCACCATCTCCCGTACGGCTCCCTCGCCCCCTTTTTGACTGAGCACCACATCCACGCTCTCCAAAATCCTGTGGTGCGCGTCGGCGGGCGCGAAAGAGACGGCACACCGTCGCAAGGCCCGGTAGTCATTCATATCATCGCCTATCATCGCCACCTCGTCCAGCCCGATACCCAGAGATTCGCACAACCGCTCCAGCCGGCCCAGCTTCTCCCTCTCCCCCTGGTAAAGATGGGTTATGCCAAGCTCTTTGGCCCGCCGTTCCACGATGGCCGACCTGCGCCCGGTAATGATGGCCGCTTCTCTTCCTAGTCTGAGCCAATTGACAATGGCAAAGCCGTCCTTGACGTTAAAGGCTTTGAGCTCCCGTCCCTCACTGTCGTAGACAATCCTGCCGTCGGTCAGGCAACCGTCCACGTCCAGTACAATCAGTCGGATCACAGCACGCCTTTGGTGCTGGGCACACCGGCCCGCTCCGCCGTTGCCAACGCCCGGCGCAAAGCCACGGCAACGGCTTTAAAGGCCGCCTCAATAATATGGTGACGGTTCTTGCCCCTTTTGAGCGTCATATGGGCGGTAATACCGGCGTTGAAGAAGAAGGCGCGGAAAAACTCCTCCGCCAACTCCGCGTCAAAAGCCCCCACCTTGCCCTCGACCGGCACGTCATAAAAGAGATAGGGGCGGTTGGAGAGATCCAGGTCGCACGCCACCGCCGCCTCATCCATCACCACCACCGCACTGCCGAAACGCTCAACCCTCTCAAGGGGAAAGACCGCTTCTTTAAACGCCTCTCCCAGCACAATGCCCACATCCTCCACGCTGTGGTGATCATCCACGTGGGTATCCCCCTCGCAGGTAACCGCCAGGTCAAACCAGCCGTGTTTGGCGAAGCTCTCCAGCATATGGTCCAAAAACCCCACGCCCGTCTCTATCTCCGAACGCCCTTCGCCCCGCGGGTTGAAACGCAGGGTAATGCGCGTCTCTTTGGTCTGCCGTTTTTTTTCCACTTCTTTCATGCTAATCCCTTATGATATACGCGCCCGGTATATTCCGGGTTTGAATAAAATCTTTGGCTTCCTCTTCCGAACGAAACCCCATCAACCAGACCCTGTAAAGAGGCCGGCCGCCTACCGTATAGGCGCGTACCACGGCCCGGTAACGCCCCTTGTAACCGTCGTAACGTTTTTTGTATAGTTCCGCCCCCTCGCGACGGCGAAAAGCCCCCACCTGCACGCCAAAGCGTCCGGCGGTCACCTTTTGGCGGACCCCTTTGGCCCCTGCTTTGGCGGCAATGAGACTGTCAAAGCCCAACACCGTCAGCTTCACCGGCGCCGTACCCGTCTTGTCAATGCCGATCCGCCGCCCGGCCTCATAGGAAAGATCAATAATGCGCCCTTTGACAAAAGGGCCCCGGTCATTGATCCGCACCACCACCGACCGGCCGTTTCGCAGGTTGGTTACCCGCACCATCGTATTCATGGGCAAAGTCTTGTGGGCGGCGGTAAGGGCGTACATATTGTATGTCTCACCGTTGGAGGTTTTGCCGCCGTGAAAATCGGGGCCGTACCAACTGGCGATACCCCGTTGGGTCCATCCCACCCTCACGACCGTGGGATAGTAGGTTTTGCCGTTAATGGTATAGGGGCGCATCGTGGCCCGATGGATCGCTTTTGAGGAGCGGGGTTGGGATGGTGCCGCGCTTCCCCTCCAACCGCCGTAGGAGGGTGAACGGGTGGAGCACCCTCCCGTCATAAGCGCCAAGACCATCCCCGCGACCGTCAACTTAATTGGGTATGACAAGTTTATCTCCCGCGTGAATGATGTTGTTTTTAAGAGCGTTACGTTTTTTAATAGTCGCCACCGCCACCCCGAAGCGGCGGGCGATGCCGTAGATCGTATCACCCGGTTTCACCTCATATTTGCGAATGGAGCCTCTTGGAATGGGAATCACCAGCTCCTGTTTGGGGTAGATGCGCCCTTTTCTGATCTTGTTAAACGACAAAATCACCTTATAGGAGATGCCGTACCGGTAGGCGATGCTACTGAGCGTCTCACCCCGTTTTACCCGGTGCACCAGGTACATATTTTTCTGCCGTCCAGGCCTATAGGAGAGTTTGAAGCGCTCCAGGCGGCTGACGGGAATATTGATAAAAGCCGCCTTGCCCGGTGGGGTAAAACCGTAGTTAAACTGGGGGTTGAGTACCTTTAACGCCCCGGCCTTCATGCCGATCTGTTTGGCGATATGCTCCAGCGTCTCACCGCCGCTCACTTTCACTCGTACCAGCCGTTCCGAATCGGCCGAACGCAGGATTCTCATCTCCTTCGGGGTAAAAGAGAGCCGGGCGTTGTTGGCCACCAGCGCCAACGAGACGATTTTGCGAATATAGTTGCGACTCTCTTTGGGCAGATACTTCTTTTTCTCATCCAATAACACCCGCAGATCATCACTGCCCGCTTTGCGAATGGCGCGGGCAACCCGCCCCTCCCCGCAGTTGTAAGCAAGCGCCGCCAGGTACCACTTGCCAAAACGCCCGTACAGCCTCTTTAAAAAGCGAATCGCCGCTTCGGTGGCCCGCACCGGGTCTTTGCGCTCATCAATATAGCGGTCAATTTTCAAACCGTAAAGTTTGGCGGTTTCGGGCATAAACTGCCACAGCCCCACCGCCTTGGCGCTCGATTTGGCGTGGGCGTCAAAATGCGATTCGGCCATCGCCATAAAAAGAAACACCTGGGGGATGCCGCTTTCGGCGATCATCGCCCGCAGGGTGGGAATATAGCTCTCGCCCCGTTTGAACATCCGAAGATAGTGGTTTCGACGGGAGGTTGTCAGGTTGATCTTCAGCTCGCGAAAGAGCCGGTCACGCAAGAAAGCGGGCGGGATATCCAGCGTCTCAAGAACTTTCGCGTCATCAACATACCGGCTCTCATTCAAAAGCGAAGCCCGGGCCCCAAACAGCAAAAGGGCCCACAACAGCAAAAAGCGAAACAAGGTTCCCCTTTGTGGAGTTTTCTTTAATTATACCATAGCCGTTGACACCCGTTTATCCTTTTGGCGCTATGCCAAAAAGGCTCTGGGCGTTTTGGGTGGTCAGCGTCTCAAGCGTCTTCTCCTCCATGCCCAAAACCTCACCCATCTTCTTGAGCACCAGGCGGGTATAGGCCGGCTCGTTGCGCTTGCCCCGGTGGGGGTGGGGTGTAAGATAGGGGCCGTCGGTCTCCACCACCAGCCGATCAAGGGGAATTTTGGGCAGTACGCTCGGCAGTTTTTTGGCGTTTTTGAAAGTCAGCACCCCGCCGATGCCGAAATAAAACCCTTTTGACGCCAACGCCAACAACCGCTCGTCGGCGTTATAGCAGTGCAGTACGCCGCCGACTTCATCCGCGCCTTCTTGCAGTAAAAGGGCCAAAGCGTCCCCGCTTGCCTCGCGGATATGGACAATCAGCGGCTTCTTAAACCGTTTGGCCAGGGCGATCTGGTCAGCAAAAACCCGCTTTTGCTCTTTGATCTGCGCCTCTTTTTCTCCATCATCCTCCGGCAGGCGGTAGTAGTCCAACCCGCACTCGCCCACCGCCACGCAGAGGGGGTCTTCCAAAAAGCCGGCCAGAAAATCGGAGTCATATTTTTCCATATCATAAGGGTGCACGCCGGCGGCGTAGTAGATGTTCTTGTGCGTATGGGCGATCTCTCGGGCCAACGGCAGGGTATCGGGATCGGCGCCGGGAATGATCACGGCCCCTACCCCCGCCTCTTTCGCGCGCAAAAGCAGTGCCTCAAGGTCATCACGGTAGCGGGGATCATCCAGGTGGCAATGGGTATCGACAATCATCGGGCAAACTCCTCCAACAGATTCTCCGCCAGCGCCTCGGCCTCCTCCAGCCCCTGCCGTCCCGCCAACATTCTGGCGATCTCCTCTTTTCGCTCCGGGCGCGCCAGCGCTCGGATACGGCTGACCCCTTTCTCCTTGACAACCAGCAAATGGCCCTCGGCCGCGGCGCTTAGATGGGGCTGGTGGGAGACGGCGATAACCTGGTAGTTTCGCGCAAGGCGCTTAAGCAGTCTGGCAATGGCGATACTCTCGTCCCCGCTGACGTTGGCGTCAATCTCATCCACCAGCAAAACGCCCCCGCCGCCGGCCAGCTCCCCCTGACACGCCAGCAGTGCCAGATTGACCCGGCTAAGCTCCCCGCCGCTAAGCGTCTCAAGGCTTGAGCCCTCCAGAACAAGCCGTACCTTCTCCGTTCCGGTCGCGTCGTGGGGTTTGCTCTCAAGACCAAAACGCAAAGGCGGCAGACGCAGTGGCGAAAGATAGCCGTTGACCATCTCCTCCGCCCGCTTCAGCGCCTCCTGTCGCCCAAGGCGCAACGCCCGCGCCTTTTGTGTCAGCGCCTTGCGCAGTGCCGCTTCCTCTTTCTCAAGGGCCTCTTTTGTCTCGTCCATCCGCTCAATGGCCGCCAGCTCCTCCTTTTTGCGCGCGCAGTAGGCCAACGCCTCCTCAATGGAGCCGTAGCGGCGCTTCAGATCGGCCAGCGCCTCAATACGGTCAAGCACCGCCTCCACGTCCAGCTCTTCGAGCTCCTCCAACGCCTCAACCGCCCGGTCAAAGCGCAGGCGCAGGTCGTTCATGGCCTCCGAAAAGAGCGGCGCTTCTTCCTCCATCAGCGCCAGCGCCTCCTCCACGGCCCCCTCCAACTCAAACACAGCCGACGCCCGGGCCACCGCCTCGCCGATCTTCTCCCTGCGCGACAACCGCCGCTTTATGGCCATCAGCTCCTCATCCTCACCGGGTTTGGGCGCCACCGCCTCGATACGCTCAATCTCAAAAACGGCAAACTCCCGCCGCTCCCTTGCCTCTCTCTCCGCTTGACGTATCCGCTCCAACTCCGCCGACACCTTCTTATGGGCCTCAAAGAGCCGGCCGTGCTCCGCTTTCAACGCCTGAAACGCCGGGTTCTCAGCGCCCGCCACGTCATCAATCAGCGCCAGCAAAGCAGTATCCGAAAGCGCCCGACTCTCCCCCTGCCCCACATGGCGCACATAGGGCGCCAGCAGGTCGGCCAGCCGCTTTTTGGAAAGGGTCAGGTCATTAAGAAAATAGCGGGTCTTCTCCTTTTTGACGGCCCGCACCACCGCCTCGTCCTCGCCGTTCTCATACCCTTCCGGCAGTTTCAACGCCCGGCCTTTAAGGCACATCTCCGACACCGGGGCCTGCACGTCCCGCCGGCCCGTCAGCGCCAACAACGCCCCCATAAAGACCGATTTGCCCGCGCCGCTGGGCCCGGTAATGACCGTCAACCCCGGCCCAAACGTCACCTCGACCTTCTCAAATCCCACCAAGGACCTGGCGAAAAAGCGGGTAATCATCGCATCTGCCCCCAGGAGAGCTTTTCTCTGAGCACGTCAAAGTAGTTGCGCTCAATCCTGTGCACCAGCCTCGCCCCCACGGCGGCCTTGCGGATGATCAGGGTATCTTCGGGGCCAAAGTCATACTGCTCCTGCCCGTCCACGATCACCAGTGACTCCTTTTCGGGCGTTTTAAGCTCAATCTCGAAATCGGCCGGGATCACCAGGGGGCGCTGGGTCAGGGAGTGGGGGCAGATGGGTGTCAGAATAAAGGCGTCAGTCAGCGGAAAGGTCACCGGTCCCCCGGCGGCCAGGTTGTAGGCGGTTGAGCCGGTCGGGGTGGAGACGATCAGCCCGTCACCGAAATAGGTGTTGAACCACTTCTTGTCAATGTAGGCGTCGACGTTGACCATTTTGGAGATGGAGGGGCGGCTGATGACGATATCGTTAAAGGCAAACATCACCGTCTGCTCCCCCTCCCGCTGGAGGCGCGCCTCCATCATCATCCGCTCATCGATCCGAAACTCCCCGCCATAGAGTTTGTCTACAAAGCTCTCGATCTCGTCGGGGTTGATGTCGGTCAAAAAGCCCAGCGTCCCGGCGTTGATGCCCAGGATCGGCTTGTGCCAGGCGTAACTGCGCCGCGCCAAAGAGATGAGGGTGCCGTCGCCGCCGATGCACACCAGCAGGTCACTGCGCTGACACAGCGTGTCAAACTCCTGCCCCAGCACGCCGATCATTCCGGCGCTGATCGCCTCAATAGCCACCTCCGCTCCCTTGGCTTCGAACGCCTTTTTCACACGGAAAAAGAGCGATTTGAGCTCGGGCGTGGAGGGGCGCAGTAACACGCCGACGGTACGGATTGACAAAGGCTCGCCCACGCGCTCCCCCTCTTTAAAATTCTGGTTACAATGCTAACAAAAAATAAGTTTGTTTTCGCTATAATCGCGCCAATTTCTACAGGAGAGAGCGCTTTGCGAACACACTACTGCACCGATCTGAACGAAAACCATGTGGGCCAACGGGTCCGGCTGACCGGCTGGGTCAACAGCTACCGCGACCACGGCGGCGTCATCTTTATCGACCTACGGGACAAGACGGGTCTTGTCCAACTTGTCTGCGACCCCGCCGACAACGCTGTGGCCCACCAAACCGCTTCCGAGGTGAGGGACGAGTTTGTATTGATCGCCGAAGGCACCGTGCGGCGCCGGGGTGAAGGGCTGGAGAACCCCAAACTCAAAACGGGCGCCATCGAAGTGGTGGTGGATAACCTCATCATCGAAAACCGCAGTGAGCCCATGCCCTTTGTGCTGGGGGATAGCAACGTGGGCGAGGAGATTCGCCTCAAATACCGCTACCTCGACCTGCGCAGACCGGAGATGTTTGAGCTTTTCAAGCTCCGCTCCAAAGCGGCCATCGCCGCGCGCAACTGCCTGGACAGGTTGGGCTTTTTGGAGGTGGAGACCCCCGTATTGACCAAATCAACCCCCGAGGGGGCCCGGGACTACCTGGTGCCCAGCCGGGTGCACAACGGCGAGTTTTACGCCCTGCCCCAGTCTCCGCAACTTTTCAAGCAGTTACTGATGGTGGCCGGTTTTGACCGCTACTTCCAGATCGCCAAGTGTTTCCGCGACGAGGACCTGCGGGCCGACCGTCAACCCGAATTTACCCAGATTGACGTGGAGATGAGCTTTTGCGACCAGGAGGATGTGATGGCGGTGGCCGAAGAGCTGTTGAAAGAGATCTTCGGTGCCTGCGGCCGTGAGATCGCGACCCCTTTCAATCGCATCACCTGGCGCGAGTCGATGGAGCAATACGGCAACGACCGCCCCGATCTGCGTTTTGGGATGCCGCTGGTGGAAGTGATCGACCTTTTTGAAAACTGCGACTCCCCCATCTTTGCCGAGATCGCCAAAGACCCCAAAGCCAACCGGATCAAGGCGCTCAAAGTCCCCGGCGGCGACAACGCCTTTTCGCGCAAGATCATCAAGGAGCTTGAGAGCTTTGTCACCAAATTCGGCGCCAAGGGACTGGCCTATATCCAGGTGCGCGACGAGGGGCTCAAAGGCCCGATTCTCAAATTCCTTGACGACGGCGCCGTCGAAGAGCTCAAAAAGCGCCTCGATCTTCAAACCGGCGACATCGTCTTCTTCGGGGCGGGTGATCGCAAAACCGTCTGGGACTACATGGGACGCCTGCGTGTCGAGACGGCTGAGCGCCTGGGACTGATCGACAGGGATCGCTTTGAGTTTGTCTGGGTGGTCGACTTTCCGATGTTTGAGGTTGAGGAGGGCAAGCTCAAAGCCCTGCACCACCCCTTCACCATGCCCAAAAACATCGACGAAACGGATGTGGAAGCGATTGAATCGGTCGCCTATGACGTGGTGCTCAACGGCATTGAGCTGGGCGGGGGCTCCATTCGTATCCATAAACCAGACATTCAGGAAAAAGTCTTTAAAATACTGGGCATCGGGGAAGAGGAGGCGCAGGAGAAGTTCGGCTTTTTGCTTGACGCCCTCAAATTCGGTGCGCCGCCGCACGGCGGATTCGCCCTGGGATTTGACCGGCTCATGATGATGCTGGGCAAGCGCGAGAGCATCCGCGACGTGATCGCCTTCCCCAAAACCCAAAGCGCCACCTGCCTGCTCACCCACGCCCCCTCCACCGTGGACGAGGCGCAACTCAAAGAGCTGGGTATCCGCATCCGCAGGCAAGCCAAAAGCGATGCGGCTCAGTGACGCCAAAGTCGGCGACCTGGTAAAAATCAAGGGGTTTGAGGCCGAGTGCGAGCAGTTTCGCCGCCGGCTGGAGGCCCTGGGCATTCGGGTAGGCGACGTGGTTGAAGTCAAATCCAAAGCCTTCCTGGGCCCTATTGAGATCCGTAACGACGAGACCGACCTGGCGCTGTGCAGGGGCCAGGCCAAAAAGATCCGCGTCAAACCGCTTGACGCCAAACGATTCGACTAACCAACACAAGGAGAGACCCGAAATGAAAAAACTGTTTCTGATTATCGGCGCGCCCGGAAGCGGCAAAACCACCGACGCGGAGATCATCGCCGCCAACAACCCCGACACCATCGCCCACTACTCCACCGGCGACCTGCTTCGGGCGGAAGTGGCCAGCGGCACGCCGCTGGGCGCCACCATTGACAGCTACATCTCCAAAGGCAACCTGGTGCCGCTGGAGATTGTGATTGACACCATCGTCTCCGCCATCAACCGCTCCGACAAACCGGTGATTCTCATTGACGGCTTCCCCCGAAGCGTCGAGCAGATGGAGGCGCTGGACAGGATTTTGGCCGACGAGCCCGGTATTGAGCTGGTCAGCGTCATCGAGGTGGAAGTGAGCGAAGAGGTCGCCAGAGAGCGGGTTCTGGGACGCGCCCGGGGCGCCGACGACAACGAAGAGGTCTTTAAAAACCGCATGAAGGTCTTTACCGAGCCGCTGGCGGCCATTCGCAAATTCTACGGCCAAAAGGGTCTGCTACATACCATCAACGGCGAACGCACCATCGAAGAGATCGTCGACGAGATGGAAGCGTTTATCAAAAGCAAAATCTAACCCCGCCGGGACGCCCCGTCGTCCCGTCCTCCTGAAGGCAACGCCATGCGATTTTACCAGGTGATTATCGGCAGTGAGATCCTCAACCGACGCCGCAAAGACAAACACTTTGATTTCCTATCCGAGGCCCTGCTAAAACGGGGTCAAAAGCTCTACGCCTCCTTTGTCATCGAAGATGACGCAACGCTGATTACACGGGTTTTTGAGCTGGTCAAAAGCGATCCCCAATCCGTGCTTTTCAGTTTTGGCGGCATCGGCAGTACGCCCGACGACCTGACCCGTGAAATCGCCGCGAAGGTCTTTACCGGCCGGCCCCTGCAAACCCACGAAGAGGCCAGGCGCCGTATTATCGCGCAGTTTGGCGAAGAGGCTTTTCCTCACCGTATCCGCATGGCCGAACTGCCGCAAAACGCCGGATTGCTTGATAACCCGGTCAACAACGTGCCGGGCTTTAGCATAGACAACCGCTACTTCTTTACCCCCGGTTTTCCCCAAATGGCCCACCCAATGGTCGAGGCGGTATTGGAAAAACTTCTGCCCGACGCCAAACCCAAACCCCGTATCACCTTTACGGCCCTCACCAGCGAAAACGAACTGATCGCCATGATGCAAAAGGTGCCCCAGAGCGTCGAATTCTCTTCCCTGCCCGCTTTTTGCGGCGACAAACGTATCGCCGTCATCAGCCTCGCCTCTGACGACGAGGCGGAGGTGGCGCACTGGTACAAGGCATTTCAAGCGTATATGCAAGCGCACAACATCGCCTGGGTAGAGGGGGATCGTCACCGTGACCCTGATCTATGCCGATCTGACGATTGACCTGCCCCACGTTACGTCCAAAAAGGGGCGGCGTGCCCTTTTAAACGCTGTCAAGGAGCATCTTAAACGGATGAACTGCTCGGTGCTGGATATAAGCGGCGAATACCCCAAAGAGGCCCGCCTGGCCCTTGCTTTCCTCTCGCCAAACACCGGCGAGGCCACGGCCAAAATCGAAGCCCTGGAGCAGGTCATCCAAAGCCGTTGGCCGGAGCTTGAGACCGATCTTAGCTACGAAATTCTCTAACGCAGACTCCAAACCGCCGCCACGCCGATTAAGAGCGCGACGATATACCCCACATGGGCCCAGATACCCGCTTTGGCCTCCCTGTTGCCCCGCTCCAGGTCCAGGCCGCCGTAGACAATGGCAATGGCCGAGGTGATAAAAGAGAGCAGTGTGTAGGCGTAGATGGGATAGAAGAAGAGTTTGGTCGTGGTCGCGGCGTTGTCGGTAATGTGCAAAAAGAGCCCCGTCAGGGTTATCAACGCCGTCACAACGTTAAAGATCAGCAGTTTCATCCAAACCTTTTTAAGCATCGCACACCTCCTGTTGCAAAAATCTCGCCACCCCCTCTTCGTCGTTGCTCCAGGGAAGAACCAGATCGGCCACGGCCTTGAGCTCCTCGATGGCATTGGCCACGGCGATCTTTCGGCCCGCCATCCGAAAGAGCCCCAGGTCGTTGTGGCTGTCGCCAAAAACCGTCGTATCGGCCCTGCTGACCCCCGCCATCGCCTCCAGACGTGCCAGGGCGTGGGCTTTGTCACCCTCTTTGTGCAGTACCGTCATAAACCAGCAGTCAATATAGGGATCGGGGTTGCGCTTGATCTCGATCAGCGAGCCGAAACGCTCTTTCAAAAGCGCCTCCCACTCGGCGGTACGCTCCTTTGTATCGACATAGACGATCTTGAGGTTGCGCCTAAAGGCGCCGAACGGCTCATGATCGAGCAGGCGACGGTCGTTGTGGAAGGTTTGTATCAGTCTTTGCTGGCAGGGCGTTTTCTCTTTGGGGTAGGCAAAACGCTCTTTGTCCGCCCCATCCAGCCCTACCAGCAAAGGATAGACCCCCGAAACGTCATAAACGGCGGCCAGAATCTCGTCGCCCAGCGCCTTGTCAATGGCTGAGAGGTGCAAAATCTCCCCGTCGGCCAGGGCGATCATCACCCCGTCAAGCAAAATCATCGGCTCACGCAGGGTAAGCCCCCGTAACAGTTTGCTCACCCCCGTATGACTGCGCGCCGTGGCGATAGAGAGGCGCAGACCCCGCGCCACGCAGTCGTTCCATACCTTTTGGGTCAACGCGCCCACCGTCTGGTCGCTTCTTAAGAGGGTAAAGTCCAGGTCGCTAAGATACAGATGGGCCACGCCGCTCCTTTTTGGCGCCATTATAGAGTCTCTTTGAAAAAAAGGGGCTTAGAGACTTTTTTAAAAAAGCCATTTAATCAACGTGGCCATCTCCCCCTCCAACGGGGCGCGCACATCAAGCGCCTCGCCGGTAACAGGATGCCTTAGGCGCAGGTCGACAGCGTGCAACAGCAGGCGGTGGGTCTCAAAAAGGCGCCGAAAAAGGCGGTTGTGCTCACCCCTGCCGTACTTGGTGTCGCCGACAATGGGGTGAAAGATATGCTTCATGTGCCGACGAAGCTGATGTTTTCGGCCAGTCTGCGGCCAAAGCGAGAGCAAAGAGTAGCGCGCCTCCGGGTAACGGCTGACCCTTACGGGCAGTGTCACCGTCGCCAGCCGCTCGTAACGGGTAAGGGCGCTTTGCGGCGGTTTGTTTTTTTGGGCCCGGGCGTCGGTCATCTTGTCCAAAACCTCTTTTAAGGGATAGTCAATCACCCCCTCTTTGGCCGTATGACCCCGCACCACGGCCAGATAGCGCTTTTGAATCCCGTGCTCGGCAAACATCTTACCCAGCTGTACCGCCACAGCCTTCTCAAAGGCAAAAAGCAAAACCCCGGAGGTGGGTTTGTCAAGCCGGTGGACGGGGTAGACGTAGCGCCCCGTCATATTGCGTACCGTCTGAAGCGCGAATTGCGTCGCTTCCTTGTCGATCCGGGAGCGGTGCACCAGTAGGCCGCTGGGCTTGTTGACGGCGATCAGCCACCGATCCTCATAGAGTACGGGCAGGGAGTCAGTCACGGCTGCGCTTTCGGACCACCACGGCCTGCTTGTACATCCCGAAACGCTCGTTGTCGCACCAAAACTCCTCGTAATGGAGCCGGTCAAACCCCGGCCCGAAAAACCCGACAAGCTCACCCGGCGCCAGGAGATAGTCGGGGTTGCCTCGCTTTTCGTTTTCGGGATGGGCCATGTAGGTCTCCACCACGATCAGCCCGCCCCGCCTCAGCGCCCGGGCCGTTCTAAGCAGTAGGGCGCGGTCCAAAAAGTTGGTCATCACCGCCAGGTCATACCGCCCCGCAGGGGGCCGCCACGCCGTAAGATCCACCCGCTCGGCCCGTAAAGGAAGATCACCTATGCGCGCTTGGAGTCTCTTAATGGCCGTATCGGATATGTCAAAAGCGTCCACCCGCAATCCCTGCCTAGCCAGGTACAAGGCGTTGCGCCCCCCGCCGCAGGCCAGATCGACCGCCGTGGGCCCACCGGCCAAGTGCCACCACCTTTCCAGCGTGGGTGAGGGGTGCTCGCGCTCCAGCGCCTCGGGGTTTTGCGTATACTTCTCGTTCCAGCGCTCACGATCTCGCTCGGCCATGACAATCCTTTCGCTTTTTGGTAAAATGCGCTATCAATTTTTATAGGAGATGCCTTCATGGATATTACCAAAATCGGCAGTGGCGAATGCCCCGACAAGGTGCACGCCCTTATCGAGATCCCCTACGGTTCCAACATCAAATATGAGCTGGACAAAGAGAGCGGCGCCGTCTTTGTCGACCGCGTGCTCTATTCGGCCATGTTCTACCCGGCCAACTACGGTTTTGTGCCCGATACCCTGGCCGACGACGGCGACCCCATCGACATCCTGGTGCTCAACGACTACCCCGTCCAGGCCGGTAGTGTCATCAAGTGTCGCCTGATCGGCGTGTTGATCATGGAAGATGAAGCGGGCATGGACGAAAAACTGCTGGCCGTGCCTGTTAGCAAAATCGACCCCTCTTTTGAGGGCATTGAGAGCTACGAAGACCTGCCCAAGGCGACGCTGGATAAGATCAAGAACTTCTTTGAGACCTACAAGATGCTTGAGCCCAACAAATGGGTCAAGGTTAAAGAGTTCCAGGGCAAAGAGCAAGCGGCTCAACTTCTTGAAGCCGCCATCAAGAACTACAAGTAAACCCCTCTCCTTCCCCCTTGGCGGGGGGCTTTAACGCAGGTTGTGATAGACGTAACTATCAACCCCGTTGGCAATGCCTTCCGCCAATAGTTTCCGATACTTTGACGAAAAGAGCCGTAGCGCCTCGGTCGGGTTGGTAATATACCCCACCTCGATCAGCACCGCGGGCATCTGCGCGCCCACCAGCACCCAAAACGGCCCCTCCCGCACGCCGTTATCTACCACACCGTTATAAGCGCGCCTGACCGACATGAGCATCTGGCGTTGCAGGTCAATGGCCAGCTTATTTGACTCAATGATTTTTTCTCGGTTTAGAACGCTCAAATAGGCCTCTTTGCTATAGCGGTCCATCGACTTGATATCACTGCTGTTCTCAATGGCCGCCACCCGCTTGGCCCGGTTGGTACGAGCACGGGAGAGAAAGTAGGTCTCAATGCCGCGGTTTTTGATCTTGTCCCCCCGCCTGGGAGCCGCGTTGGCGTGAATGGAGATAAAAAGATCGGCATGCTTGCGGTTGGCAAAACGGGTGCGACGCTTGAGGGGAATGAAACGGTCACGCTCTCTTGTCAGATAGACCCGATACCCCCGTTTTCTCAAAATGGTTTTAAGCTCTTTGGCCAGGGCCAATACCGCGTCTTTTTCCCGCTTACCGCGGTAGCCCACCGCGCCGCCGTCCTTCCCGCCGTGACCGGGATCAATAACGACGGTATAGGTTTTATCCGGCCGGTAGGCGCCGGTTGCCGCGCCTACCGCCGCCGCCCCCCGCTTTGATCTGATACGGCGGCTTTGACGGGCCTCTTTTTGGGGTCTATGTTTGCGAAACGACCGGGACGTTTGAGGTTTGGAATGGGTGTGGCGCACCGTTAAGGATGCGCCCGGAAGCGTAATTTCAAGCCGTTTACCCTCAAGACGCCATAGCGGTTGATAGGGGTGTGTCGTCTCAACCACCACCCGCACCCGGCGGGGATCAAACTGCCCGATACGAATCTCTTTAAATCCGTCTCCCTTGACTCTTTTGATAGCGTAAGGCAAAGCGGCGGGCTGGAGATCATAGACATAAAGCCAACGCCCCTCCTCTTTCAAAACAAAGTGGTGCACGTCCCGTTTTGAGAGCGGCCGGTCAAAACGGAGCGATAACCGATGCGCGGTAATCTCACTCTTTACCAGCCTGGCCCGTTTGCCGGTATGACGCACAACCGGCCGGCTGAGCGTCCGACTACGGGAGGCTCTTTGTGCCTGGCGCTGACGGGTCGCGGGAGCGACGCTTTTAAGCGCGTTACGGTAGCGTGTCGCGTCAAGCCCCAATCGTTTAGAAGCCTTGATCAAACCTTCCAGGGCTCTTTTTTGTAAGGCTTTATCGCTTTCAAGCAACCCTTTCATATACAAAGACTGATAATCGTGATAGCCGCGCCAAACCACCGTTTTGGACGCAGACGCCACGGAGCGCTCGGCTTTCTTAAGCTGGGCGTCATACCCGCCGGCCCATACAAAGAGGCAGGAAAAAAGCAGAAAAAGAAGCGCGAAGCGTGCCTTTTTTATGGCCTCACTCCCCATGCACCAGTTTATGCATCAGCTCTTTGACACTGATGATCTCGTTCAATCGCCACCCGTTGGCGCCGGAGAAGTAGAGTCCAAGTTCCCTGTCGCCCAGATAGGCGTCACTGAGCCTGTCGGCGATGCAGTAGCCTACCTCTTTGGCTTCCACGCCCCGCTTGCAGGGCGCCACGCAGTTGCTGACGCACTTGATGGCCGGGCCTTCGCGTTTGGCCACCAGGTCGATCAGGTTGGTGCGCACCCCACGGGCCGGATACCCCACGGGCGATTTGAGAAGCAGAATATCCTCCTCTTTGGCATCCAGTAGAATCTGTTTGAAGGTCTCGCTGGCGTCGCACTCATGGGTGCCGATAAAGCGCGTGCCCATCTGCACGCCCGCCGCGCCCAGCTCGATACAGCGCTCAATATCCTTTTTGTCCCAGATACCCCCGGCGGCAAAGACGGGCATACCGCCCCACTGCTTCGCCTCTTCGACGACCGGGCCGATGAGATTTTCAAGCTGGTACTCCTCCATCTGGCACTGCTCGTAGGTAAAGCCCTGGTGCCCGCCGCTAAGGGGCCCCTCCAGAATCACCGCATCAGGCAGGCGGTTGTAGCGCTTCTCCCAGCGGCGGCAAATCAGGCGCAGGGCCTTGGGAGAGCTGACAATGGGCACCAGCGCCACGTCGGGAAAGTCGGCGGTGAATTCGGGCATATTGGTGGGCAGGCCCGCTCCGGTGATAATGATGTCCGCGCCCGCCTCGCAACTGTCGGTCACGACCCGTCCGTAGTCGTTGATGGCGTAAAGCACGTTACACGCCAGCGGCGCGTCCCCGCAGATTTTGCGGGCATTCTCAAAAATTTTAAAAAGCGCTTTTTTGGAGTAGAAGTTCTCGGTTTCCAACGGCCTGCCGGCCACCAGCTTGTCGGCGTACTGTTTGTTTTCATAGTAACCGGTACCTACCGAACTGATCACCCCCAGGCCGCCTTCAAGGCTCACATGGCCGGCCAGCCGATCCCAACTGATACCGACACCCATTCCCCCCTGGATAATCGGGTACTTCAGTTCATATTTTCCGATCTTGACGGGTCGCAATTCCACTACTTCACCTTCACTTTCGCAAATTTCTTTTTTCCTACCTGAAGTATATAATCTCCGGGAGTTAATTGCAAGTCTTTATCAAGAACTTTCTCCTGATCGATCCGCACGGCCCCCGCTTGCAGATCCCGCCTGGCCTGCGAGGTGGAAGGCTCCAGTCCCGCCTCTACCAGCGCCTTGGCGATCCAGAGGGGCCCTTGCAGTTCAAATTCGGGCATATCGGAGGGAAGCTCTTTTTGTTTGAAGACTTTGTTAAACTCCGCCAACGCCGTCTTGGCTGACGCCTCATCGTGAAAACGGGCCACGATCTCCTCGGCCAGCATCTCCTTGGCCCGCTTGGGATGCAGGGCGCCGCTTTGCACGTCGGCTTTCATGGCTTCAATCTCATCGAGACTCCGGGCGCTGAGCAGTTCATAATAGCGCCACATCAGCTCGTCGCTGATACTCATGACCTTGGCGAACATGGTGTTGGGCTCTTCGGCCACGCCGATAAAGTTGCCCAGCGACTTGCTCATCTTCTGCACGCCGTCAAGGCCTTCGAGAATCGGCATCATCAAGACCGCCTGCTCCTTTTTAAGCCCGTAGGCCCTTTGCAGGTGGCGTCCCATTAAAAGGTTGAACTTCTGATCGGTCCCCCCGATCTCAATGTCGCTCTCAAGCACCACGCTGTCGTATCCCTGAAAGAGGGGGTAGAAAAACTCGTACAACGAGATATCCTGCCCGCTTTTAAACCGCTTCTCAAAGTCATCCCGCTCCAGCATCCGGGCCACGGTGCGCTTGGAGGCAAGCTCGATCATCTCGTAACTGGAGAGTCTGCCCAGCCACTCGCTGTTAAAAACCACTTTCGTCTTGGCCGGATCAAGAATCTTAAACACCTGCGCCTCGTAACTTTTGGCGTTGGCTTTGACCTCCTCTTTGCTTAGCTTCTTTCTTGTCTGGCTCTTGCCCGTCGGATCGCCGATCATACCGGTAAAATCGCCAATCAGAAACTGCACGATCCCGCCATATTTTTGAAACGTGGCCAGCTTTTGCAATAACACCGTATGGCCCAGGTGCAGATCGGGTGCCGTGGGGTCAAAGCCCGCTTTGACATAGTAGGGTTCCCCCGTCTCAAAATAGCGTTTGAGCAGTTTTTCAATCTGTTCATCGGTAATGATCTCCGCACTGCCCCGGCGAATCTCCCGTAAAGCCTCTTCTAACATCTCGCAATCCTTTGTCATGATGGTTGTTTGTACGCGTCGGTCAAACTGGTCATCTCAATCACCTTAAAGCGGCGCGCCAATAGTGATTTCAAGCGGGTTTTGTCACTCTCTTTGCTCTCAATGATCAGCTCGCAAAGATTGCTCTGCGCCAGGCCGTCCCCCAGTTTGATGGCGATGATGTTGATATCGAGTTTCGCCATAAACCCAAGCAGTCGGGCCAGGGTTCCTTTCTCGTCTTTGAGGGTAATGAGTACCCGGTAACGGCTGGGACGGCTCTCGTTCCACTGCACAAAGAGCATCGGGGCGCCCGCTTCAATCATCTCGTACGCCTTTTCGCAAAACTTGTGGTGCACCACCGCCTTGTTACCCGTTTTAAAGGCCACGATCGGATCCCCACGGCGGGGATGACAGCAGTAGTCAAACTCCACGCCGCTGATTGTATCGGCGGCATAGATGACAAAATTCTCAAACGCGTAACGGCGCAGGCGTCGCGGTCCCAGTTTCAAAAGACCCGCAAGCAGGGGCCGTCCTCCCGCCTTTTGCTCCACAAAGCGGTTGACCGCCTCCTTCAAAAGCGTGGACTCTTTGGCGATACGGTCAAGCTTCTCATCCAGCCCCTCCTCTTTGATCCAGGCGCCTATCTGCCTGCGCTCTACGCGAAAGATCTCGGCCAGAATGTTGATCGCGCTTTTGCGGTTGATCTCCCGTTTGCGCTGGTTGCAACGGGTACGCATATGGCTTTTGGCCCGGGAGGTTTTCACCGCGTCGATCCAGGTGCAGTGGTAGATGGGATGGTCTTCGGTAATGATGCGTACCAGATCGCCGTTTTTAAGCTCTGTGAGCAAAGAGGCGGGCTGTTTGTTCACCAGCGCCGCCGCGGCCCGCTCACCCACCTGGGTATGGACCGCGTAGGCAAAATCGAGTACCGTCGCCCCCCTGGGCAGGGTAATCTGGTCGCCGCCCGGGGTAAAGACGGCGATATCCTCGCTGTAAAGGTCGTTTTTGACCAGCTCGTAAAACTCCTCGATCGACTCGTTTTGGTACTGAAGGTTTTTGAGCCACTCGGTATTGACCCCGCTCTCGCCGGTTTTGTACTTCCAGTGCGCGGCGATACCGTATTCGGCCATCTTGTGCATCTCGAAGGTGCGAATCTGCGCCTCGATGATGGAGTTTTCGTCAAAAACCGTCGTATGCAGGGTCTGGTAACCGTTCTCCTTGGGCAGGGCCACGTAATCTTTGAAACGGGCGATCAGCGGCTTAAAGTGCAGGTGCAGGGTGCCAAGCGCCCGGTAACAGTCAATGGGTTCGGGCACCAGAATGCGGATAGCCAGCAGATCCAAAATCTCGTCGATCCCGATCCCTTTGCGTTGCATTTTCAGGTAGATGGAGTAGTAGTGTTTCACCCGCCCGAATATCTCGAAACTCTCCTTTTTAAAACCGTTGTGCACCAACAGGGTCTTGACTTTGGCGATAAAGTCATTCAGGCGCATCTGAAAATCCTGCCGGTGCGACTGGATATAGGCGTCGATCTTGGCGTACTCTTTGGGGAAAAGGTAGTAAAAGCTCAGATCCTCCAGGCGGTTTTTCATGGCGGCGATCCCAAGCCTGTGGGCGATGGGCGCGTAGACCACCAGGGTCTCTTCGGCAATGCGCTGGCGTTTGTGGGGCGGCAGGGCGTCAAGGGTGAGCATATTGTGCAGGCGGTCGCACAGCTTTATGACCAGCACCCGCACATCCTCAATGGAGTAGAGCAATATTTTGCGAAAGCTCAGCGCCGAAGTGACCAACCGCTCATCCGATCCGGAAGGGATCAACTCCCTTTCGCGAATCTCCATGATTTTGGTCAGTCCCTCGACCAGCTTGGCCACATCTTCACCAAAGCGCCCCCGCACCTCTTCGATGGTACGCTCCGTATCTTCCACCACGTCATGCAGTAACGCGGCGATTACCATGGTCTCATCAGAGCTGATCCGCGCGGTGATGGTCGCCACCAAAATAGGGTGGATAATGTAAGGCTCGCCGCTCTTTCTAAACTGCCCCGCGTGGGCCTCTTTGGCAAAGGCCAACGCCTCTTTGATCCGCTCTGTGGCATCCATCGTCTCAAAGAGAAGTTTTTGGGCATCCTCCACCGTATGGGTGGCGCGGATCAGGTCTATTAGAGGCTCAAGGGCGGGGCTCATAGAGGCGGTCTCAGTTGGCTTTGGCGCCCTCTATTGTAATGAGTCCCTCGGCGATTTCGGTAATGGCGATGTCGGAAAACTTCTCTTTTTTAGGGTCCATATCAACCAGCGGCTGGGCGCCGTTGGCCAGTTCGTTGGCGCGCTTGGCGACCGCGGTCGAGAGAAGGTAACGGTTAAAGTTGGCTCTTTCCAGCGCCTTGGCGGCAATTTTTTCAAGTCTCATCTTTTCTCCTTTTATTTGACAATCGAACACTTCTCGTAATCACCCTGCATGATCGCCAGCAGGTTCCCTTTTTTGAACATATCGCACACCACGATGGGCAGGCGGTTCTCTTTGGCCAGGGCGATGGAGGTGTCGTCCATCACCTTGATGTTATCGGCCAACGCCTCGTCGTAGGTGAGGGTCGGCAATTTTTTGGCGTCGGGATATTTGGCGGGGTCTTTGTCGTAGACGCCGTCCACTTTGGTCGCTTTGATAATCATATCCGCGCCAATCTCAATAGCCCGCAGTGTGGCGGCGGTATCGGTGGTGAAGAAGGGGTTGCCCGTCCCGGCGGCGAAAATGACAATGCGCCCCTTTTCCAGATGGCGCACGGCACGGCGGACAATGAAGGTTTCGCAGATCTGCTCCATCTTGATGGCGCTTTGTACCCGCACCCGCATACCCAGGTACTCCAACGCCTCCTGCATCGCCACGGCGTTGATGACGGTGGCCAGCATACCCATATAATCGCCGCTGGTACGCTTGATAATGCCGTCTTTGGCGGCGGTCACGCCGCGGATGATGTTGCCGCCGCCAATGACAACCCCCACTTCCACACCGTTATCCACCAACTGTTTGATCTCTTCGGCGATGAATTTAAGAATGGAGGTATCCACCCCATAACCGCCCTCGCCCGCCAGCGCCTCACCGGAAAACTTCACCAGTACCCGACGTTTTGCCATACCGATTCCTTTCAGGACTCTTTAAAATATGGGGATTTTATCCAAAATTTACTTTGAAAAAGCTATGGCCGTAAAGCTATCGAAGCCGGATGAGCTCCAGCGGATTGATATGCCGATTCTTTTTGGTCACCTCAAACATCAGCTCTTTCTCTACCCGACCGATCACATAGCCCCGCTTGACCCATTTGCCTTTGCGAATGGTGGGCGCGATTTTATCCATTTTGGCGTAGATGGTGTGCAGTCCCCCTTTGTGCTCCACAATGACCACTTTGCCCAACACCGGCGTATCCTTGGCAAAGACCACCTTGCCGTTTAAAACGCTTTTGACCTTGGCATTCGGTTTATAGGGGCGCAGTGTGACTGACTCATTAAAAATTTTTATGCCGTAAATCGGATCGGTATAGGCGCCAAACTTTTTGACAACCTTTGCCTTTCCGACAGGAGAGATGGTTTTTCTTCCTCTGTAATGCGTCACGGCGGTTCGCTGATACGAGGAACCCAGGGTGCGCACCCGCATCTTCTCCCCCTCACTGATCGTTTTGGCGTTTTCCACCCGGCGTCGTCCCTTTTTGGCCCTCTTTTTGCGCGCCTCTTCGGCTTTGAGAATATGAAGTTTTGCCAGGGTGCGCCGAAGAGTACGCTCCTCATCATGCAGGCGTTTTAACCGCGCGGTATAGGCCTTTTTTTGCGCCTCCAGCTTCATCGCCAGCGCCTCTCTTTCGCGCTTCTCCTTGAGCGCTTTCTCTTTGCGCGCCTTTAGGCGCGCGAGGGTGGCGCGAATCCGCCCAGCCTCTTTTTGCAGGCTCTCATACTCCCTGTCGGCTTCGGCGTAACCCTTTTTGAGTTTGGCAATCTCCCTGTTTTGTATACCTATGAGTTGGCGTACCGCCTCGGCCTCCACAACATCTTTCGCGGAAGCGATCCCTTTGTTTTTGATGATCTTTTCATACAAAAAACGGTCAATCAAAAGCTTTTTGAGTCGTGACTCCAGCGCCTCTTTCTGCTCTTTGAGCGTCCGGGCGGCCTGCTGAAGCTCTTTGAGCTGTTTCTCACCCTCTTTTAACTGCAAAGCCCCCAACGCGATCTCTTTGTCGGACGCGGCGATCTCTTTGTCCAGTGCCGCAAGTTTTTGGCGATTCAGCCTGATCTGCTTGGCGATCTGGGCCAGTTTCCTGTCCATGTTGGCATAGCTGGAGCGTGTAAGCGCAAGCCGTTTTCTTGAGCTGTCAATCCGTTTTTGCAGTAAGGTACCGGCCCATGCGTGAAAAAAGAGCAGACCCAACACCCCGACAACAAAAAAGAGACGCCTCATCAAAGCTCCTCACGAAACCGTACCACAACCCACATGGCGCACAACAGGGCAATCCCAAGCCCCACCGCCCCAATCAGGCCAAAATCCTGCCACCTAATCAGGGCGGTTACGTCAACTCCCGTCTCCTCGATCATAAGGGCCACTTGCGTGTTATAGGGCAGGTAAAGCACCGTGAGCATCACCATAAAGACGGCGATTAGCGCATCGACAACGGCCATGCGAAACAAAATACCGCTACGAAGCCACAGCGGCGCCCCAAAAAGCGCCATGATCTGTAGACGCTGACGATGCTCATACTGCCAGATCTGCATCTGCTTGACAATAAGCAAAAAACCCACCGCCCCAATAAGAAGGCCAAACATATAGAAGTTGCTTTTCATAAACAAAAGCATCCCGTAAAGCTTGTCATGCACCTTCTCAAACACCAAAACCCGCTGAACCCCTTTTAGTCGCAAAAGAGCGCTTTTGAGGGTCTCAAGCTCTTTGCCGCTGGGATAACGCTTTAGTTTGATATCGTAAAAATCAGGCATCGAAGCCCTCAAAGCCTCCGATTGCGTTTTGCTTATGCTGTGCGTCACTTTGCCCAGGGCGCGGGTTTTGTTGATATCATCCACCCGCTCAATGAGTTTGGAAGATGCAATAATCCTCTCTTTGTCGGCTCCTTTGGCCACCAACACCACGGAGTACTGCTCTTTAAGCCGCACCTCATACTGCGAGAGACTGCGATCAAAGAGCAACAGATACTCCAACGAAAAGAGAATGGCAAAGAGCGGCAGAATCAGCCCCAGATGGTTTTTAACGAATGTCATGGAGCACCCCGTTCTCTAATATCAGATGCCGATAGGAAAGGTCGTAAAGTTCCGGTATCCGGTGCGTCACCACCAAAACCGTTGTCTCCAGCTCCCGATTGGCCTTTTGAAGCAGTTCCCAAATGACCCGGGCCGAATAGTCATCGAGGTTACCGGTGGGCTCATCGGCCAGAATCAAAAAAGGGTTGTGCGCCAACGCCCGGGCCATGGCCACCCGCTGTTGCTCCCCGCCGCTAAGCTCGGGCGGTAAGCGGTCGGCCTTATGGGTGAGCTTGACATGGGCCAGCAGTTTGCCCGCCTGGGCCCGGCAGACATCTTTGGGATAGCCGGCGATCATCAACGGAAGCATGATATTCTTCTCCACCGTCCATTCGGCAATCAACTTGTAGTCCTGGAAAATAATACCCAGGTGACGGCGCAATTTGTATAACTTGGCCGAAGAGAGCGTGCGCATATCCATGCCCCCGACCATCAACCCCCCGCCGCCTACCGGCATGGCACCGTAAAGCGATTTGAGAAGAGTCGATTTGCCGCTACCGCTGGCGCCGGTAATAAAGACAAAGTCTTTGGTCTCTACCTGAAAGGTAGCGTTTTGTATCACCGGCTCGTGCCGGGGATAGGCGAGTTTCAGCTCTTTGGCCTGGATGACGCTTGGCACAACCACTCCTTGATATATTGATGGGCTTTGGCGTTGGCCGCCGTGGGCACCGGTCCTTCGGGAAAATAACGCACCCCGCCCTCTTTGAGAATGAGGTATTTGTGTTCGGGACGATCAAAACTTCCAAAAGAGAGGCGAATCACCCCGTCATCTTCCCCAATACGGTAAAAGCGCTCAAAATGGACAAAAAAATCATCCGTCACAAAACTTTTTTCGGGTCGTCTGGCCAACAACGCCTCAAACCCGTCACTGCCGTCAAAATCAAAAGCAGGCAGTTGCGCCCGGGGGGCGGAGGTCTCAAGGGCCGTGACGCGTACCTCGTAAATATCTTTTTGCAGGCGACGCCAACGATCCTCGTATTTGCTTCTAACCGCCGCTTCCGCGTTTTTCTCCACGCTCAGCCGACACGTTCGCGGACGCAAAAAGACCTCCATGGCGTATCGGAAATAGTTGTCGCTGTCGGTACGAAGCTCCAGTGTGCCGCCCTCTTGCAGTACCCGCAGTGACTCGGCCAAAAAAGCGTCGGAGATTACACGCCTGTGGGGTTTTTTGTCCCAGGGTACGGGAAAGTGGACAAAAATACGCTCTACCCGGTTGCTGGGAAGCAGTTCCATAAAGAGCCTGGCGTCATAATCAATCACCCACACATTCTCAATCCCCTCCAGATCAATGCGGCGCATCACCTGCTCCAGGGAGGGGCGGTGAATCTCCAGACCGATCAGATGCACATCGGGACGGGCCTTGGCCTGATGCAGAAGATGCCTGCCGCTACCAAACCCCACCTCGATCCAAAGCGGCTTATCCGGCAATGCCTGCGCGTCAAAACTCCCGATCTCTTTGAGACAGGGAAGCGGACGGACCAGCTTGGCCTTTTCGGGGGAAGCGATATTGCTGTAATAGAGCACGGGATTAACCAGCTCGATCAACGCCTTTAACGCCTCTTTAACCAGGGTATTGGGCGAGGGGCGTGAAATCTTTTCGGCCTTGATCAGCAGGTCGTTGCCCTTGGGTTTGAGTTGAAGGAAAAAGGGGACATTGCGTACTTTACAGTACAAAAGGGACTCGTCGGGATGATCTACATTGAGCGCCTGCCACTCAAATGTCACCTCTTCATGACTTTGGGGGAGGGAGAGCCCCTCCAACCTATCTATGCGGATATGCGGCATTGAGTCGGCGTTACTGCCCGTCGGGTTTGGGAATGTAAAGTTCGACGCTACGGGAAGGATCGGAAACGATCCCGTTGGGATCTACTTCCATCACGGTATAGGTATATTTGATACCCGGCATCATTGACGTATCGGTAAAGGTGGTGCCTCGAATGTTGGTAAAGCTCTTTTTCATTTTGCTCAGGCCATTCCAGTAGGTGCGCACCACCCGGTAGTGATCGGCGCGACTATCCACCGGAGACCAACTGATCACGGCACGATTGCCCTGCACCGTAGCGGATGTCAACGTGGGCGCCAGCGGCTTGCCCAGGGTACTTCCGATAACGGGTGAATCAGGCATGGGACTCTCCAGGCCGTCTTTATCCACCGCCGTCACCTTGTAGTAGTAGGTGGCACCGTCATCTTCCACATGATCGTCAAAGGCGGTCCCCTCCACTTTGGCGCGGTAGCTGTAAAAGCCCATGGCAAAAGGCGCGCGATAGACCTTGTAGTAAACCACATCGGCGGTGGGGCTGGGGTTCCATGTCAAATGAACCCGTTTGGGCAGGTTCATGCTCGCCTTGATGGCCGAAGGGGGCAGAGGCAGGGGTTTGGTGATCGCCTTGACCGGCTCGCTGGGCTCAGTCACCTCACCGTTGCAGAGTTGACAGCGCACCCGGTACATATAGACTTCACCGTCGCCCAGCTTTTTGTCAATATATTCGGCGCTCAGACGCTGTTTCACCGTCGCCTCTTTCTCCCATTTGTCAGGGTGAGAGACGCTGGCGCGCTCGACAATATAACCTACAACCCGAAAATCCTGGTGGGGACGCCAGATAATCTTGATACGGTTGGGCAGATCGGTAATGGCGCGGACAAAGCTGACCGAATGGATCATCGGCATGGTCTGAATCTTCAGGGGCGCGGATTGACGGGAGATGTTGCCCTTTTCGTCATACGTGGCCATCTGGTAGATATACACGGAGCCCGGTTTAAGCCCGGTATCGACAAAGTGGGAGCTGTAGCGGTCCTTCACTTCAGCCACCTGCTTAAGCTTCATGGTTTTGGCGTCGGGATCCTTGCGGTAGATGCGATACCCCTCGATCCGCAAATCGGGCACCATCTGCCACTCCAGCCCAACGGATGTCATGGCGCTGATCCCCCGTAAGGATCCCACGACGGGAAGATCCTCTTTAACCTGGGGCGCCTGCGTGCCCGGCAAAGGCGCCTTGGTGGAACAACCGGTGGCGATCATCGCCAAAACGCCGTAAAAAACCGCTCGGATCAAGAACTTCATCCAGCTTCTCCTTCTCAAACGCGCCGTTTATCCACCCGGCCATCGACATGGGTATGTCAGCCAGAAAGAGCAGACTCTCTCCGGTAACGGGATGGATCAGGTAGAGGATATACGCGTGTAGCAAAATTCTTTTGATTTTATCTTCTTTGCTCTTAAAGCCATATAAATAGTCTCCCAGAATATGGCGCTGTAACGACGCCAGATGGACGCGGATCTGGTGGGTGCGTCCACTGTAGAGCTTGGCGCCGATCAACTCCCGTCGACCCGAACGGTCAAGCAGAAGCTTCTCAAAACGGGTTTTGGCGGGCCGACCGCCCGAAACGACACCCATTTTGAGCCGGTTGGCCGGGTTTCTGGCAATGGGCGCGTCAACCTCCAGGCTCTCTTTGAGCGGCAGGTCAATAACCGCCACATAGTAGCGCCCCATGCTCCGCTCTTTCAACTGCTCCGCCAGCTTCATATGGGCACGGTTGTTTTTGGCAATCACCATGGCGCCGCTGGTCTCTTTGTCCAACCGGTGGACAATGCCGTGGCGCTCCTCGCCGCTGACGGTAGAGAGGTTGACGCCTCTTTTCACCAGCCAATCCACCAGGGTCGGTTCCTTGACGCTGGGCGCGCCGTGTACGACCACGCCGGAGGGCTTGTTGATGACCATCAAATCGTCATCTTCATAAATTACCGCTACGTCAAAGTCGGGTTCAAGCGCCTTAAACTCCGGCTTAGGCGCCTTCTCATACGCCACGGCTTGCCCGGCTTTAAGACGGTATCCCGGCTTGGTAACCACCGCGTCGTCTACCCGTACCATCCCCTTTTTAATCAACTTCTCAAGCTGATTGCGCGACACATCGGGCAGGTGTGATTGCATAAACCTATCCAGCCTCACCCCGGCTTTGGCGTCGGGCAGACAGGTTAAACTCTTTTTTTCCATTTTACGGCTATAATCCCAAAAATTTCAGAATGGGAGCGTCATGAAACACCCCCGGCTGGTCGATCGGCGCATTTTAACACACTTCGACTTTTTCCTACCCCTGCTGATTTTGCCGCTGATTTTTATCTCGCTCACCCTGGTCAACGAAATCAGCCCCGCCCTCTTTCGCAAAGAGTTGCTCTATATTTTTTTGGGTATGGGCGTTTTTGTTATCTTCTTTCTCATCCCCTGGCGCACGATCCGCTGGCTGATCCCCTTTTTTTACTGGGGCACCATCGCCCTGCTTGTGAGCGTAGACCTTTTTGGCGTGACCAAACTGGGGGCCCAACGCTGGCTGGAGATTCCCGTCATAGGGCTGACTATCCAACCCTCCGAGCTCTTTAAACCCGCTTTTTTGCTGATGTTGGGCTATCTTATCCATGACAATCCGCCGCCAAGAGAAGGGTACGGCCTTAAAGCCTTTTTACGCTTCTCCTTTTATATCCTGCTCCCTTTTATACTCATTGCCAAAGAGCCCGATCTTGGCACCGCGCTGGTCTTGCTGATTATCGGTTACGGAATTCTCTTTCTCATCGGTGTCAACTGGCGCATCTGGGCCGTTATCACAGCTTTTTTGGCCCTAAGCGCCCCTTTGATGTACAACCACCTGCACGATTACCAAAAAAAGCGTATCCACGACTTTTTGAGCGAAAAACCCAGCTACCATGTACAGCAATCCATTATCGCCATCGGAAGCGGGGGTATGAGCGGCAAACCCAAGGAGGAGGCCACCCAGACCCAGCTAAAATTCCTGCCCATTGCCTCCAGCGACTTTATTTTCGCCTACTTTGTGGAACGTTTCGGTTTTATAGGCTCAGCCGGCCTCATCGCGCTTTACGCGATTTTGATCTTGCATATTCTTAGCTTGGGACTGCATACCCAAAAAGATTACTTTATCAAGGTGACGGCTTACGGCATTGCCCTCTTACTCTTTGTCTATACCAGTGTCAACATTCTCATGACCATCGGTTTGGCTCCCGTTGTGGGCGTACCCTTGCCGCTGGTCAGCCACGGGGGAAGCAGTTTTATCAATTTTATGGTGCTATTTGGTATTTTGGAAAATTTTATTGCTTTTCGATTTAACTTCCTGTATAATCACGACGCCAAAATCACCCTGCTTTAACGGGCCAATAGCTCAGTTGGTTAGAGCAGCCGGCTCATAACCGGCTGGTCGCAGGTTCGAGTCCTGCTTGGCCCACCAGGCATACGCTACTCCTCTTTCAACGAATAACCGACACCGTAAACGGTTTTTATCATATCGGCGCTTCCGCCAAGCTCAACCAGTTTTTTACGGATATTCTTGATATGATTGTCCAACGCCCTGTTTGACTGCAAGTTGGCATACGCCAAAAGATCTTCACGACTTACAACCTGGTTTTTTCGCTCCAGCAGTAACGAAAAAACGGTTCGCTCAACGGCGGTAAGCTCCAGTTCCTTCTCCTGAAAGCGTACGGTTTCCCCTTCTTTGTGAAAACCTCTCTTTTTCGGTGTCGACTCTATCTTACAGTGGCGTTGCAGATGCACCCAGATCCTGGCCTCCAGCTCTTCCATATCAAGCGGTTTGACCATATAGTCGCTGGCCCCGAATTTAAAGGCGGTCAGCTTTGACTTGGTATCGCCGTAGGCACTGGTGACAATCACCGGTACGGCGGTGTGGCGGCGCAGACTCTTTAACACCTCATAACCGTCAAAATCGGGCAGGTTGATATCCAAAAGCACAATATCAAAATGCTCGTTTCGCAAGTAGGAGACACCGTCGCTGGCCGTAAAAACCGGCTGAACGTCAAAGCCGCAATCTTTTAAAAAATGGTAGATCAACTCCGAAGCGGTTTCGTCATCTTCTACCAGTAAAATCCTGGTTTGCACGGAGACTCCTTATACAGAATTTACAGATTTTATCGACCTTTTACTTAGATTGTTATTTTATAATTTCCGCAAACTATATCAATTAAAATCGGTTAATGCCATGATGAAAAAATTTACCCTAAAAACCCGTCTAATCGCACCCATCTTTGGGCTTATCTTCATTTTGCTCTTTCTTGGCACCGTCACCATCCTCTCTTATTACGACAAAATCAGACGTCTGGAAATTTTACAAACAAAAATCAACTTCAACAACCTCACCTCCGACCTGATGCACTCTTTGCAAAAAGAGCGGGGGCTTTCCAGCGGTTATCTAGCCGGTAAAAACAGTCTATTTGAAGCACGTATGCGCAAACAGCGCGACATTACCGACAAAATTTACAAAGAGGTACGTCAGCATCTGCAAAGCAATACCTGCGGCACGTTTGCCCAATCGATTCACCCCTATCTTTTTTCATATTCCACTCTGCAAAAACTGCGTCAAAAGATTGACAAGCGTACCATTTCCTCCACAACGCTCATTAAAGCTTACAGTCAATTAAACCGTGGGCTTTTGAATATTATTGTTCAAATCTCCAAAGAGTCACATATTCCCACCATCACCAATGACATTATCGCTTTTGCTCATTTCCTCTTTATGAAAGAGTATACGGGTATTGAACGGGCCCAAGGTGTTGTCATCATCTCCCATTTTGATTTTAACCGCAACGATCTACTCAAATTTTCCAACCTTACGGCCAAGCAGGAAGAAAACGAGATGTTCTTTTTAAAATTCTCCTCTTTACCCATAAAAAATTACTACAAAAAAATGAGCCAAAAAGCTGTCTTTGCCAAAGTGGCCAACTATGAGCGCAATATTATTCTTATCCAAAAAAAGAACATTGATCCCAATCCTCTGCACTGGTACGACACCATTACCAAAAAGATTGAAATATTTGACCAGATCAGCAACTTTATTCAAACAAAGACCAAAAATGATATACACAATGAGATCAGCGAAGCCAAAGAGTTTTTCAACTTACTGCTTTTTCTTGTTTTTTTGAGCTTAATCATCTTCTTTTATATGCTGAAAATCTTCTTGCGTCTGCTTAAAGATGAGTGGAAACTGCGAGAGGTAATGAACCGTTACATCATCTACTCCATCACCGATCCTCGCGGTGTCATTACCGATGTGAGTGACGCTTTTTGCGATATCTCCGGCTACAAACGCGAAGAGCTTGTAGGCAAACCCCATAACATTGTCCGCCATCCCGATATGCCCAAGGAGGTCTTTAAAGAGCTGTGGGAGAACCTCAAACAGGGCAAACCCTGGCGAGGCAAAATCAAAAACCTTAAGCATGACGGCTCTTATTACTGGGTTTATGCCAATATCGAACCGCTTTATAACAGCAAAGGGGAGATTGAATCTTATATGGCGATCCGTTTGGATATCACGGAAGCAGAAAGGCTTCAAGAAAAGATCCTGGAAGAGGAGGAGAAAAACCGCATCCAAGAGTATCTTTTGCAACAACAGCATCGACTGGCCCAGATGGGAGAGATGCTCTCCATGATCGCGCACCAGTGGCGCCAACCCCTAAGCGCCATCACGGCGGCAGCCGGCTCTTTGAGCCTCAAAGCCAAACTGGGCAAAAGCGATCCCGAAACGGTTCATGAACTGGCCGAGAAGATCAAAGGTTTCTCTTTGCATCTTAGCAGTACCATTGACGACTTTAGAAATTTCTTCAAAAGTGACAAACAGGCCAAACGGACCGATTTTAAAAAACTGGTAGACGGGGTATTGCAAATTTGTGAGAATTCACTCAAAAAACATAATATTGAGGTCGATATGCATATCCAAGAAGTCACCCCGCTTCTGACATACGATAATGAAATGAAGCAGGTTCTTTTAAACCTGATCAAAAACGCTGAAGATGTCTTGATGGAGAGAGAGGTAGAGAATCCCCGTATTGAGATTTTGATCGACAAAACCACCCTGACGGTCAAAGACAACGCGGGCGGCATACCGGAAGAAATTATTGACAACATCTTCGACCCCTACTTCTCTACCAAACTCAAAAAAGACGGCACGGGATTGGGGCTGTATATGTCCAAAGTGATTGTCGAGGATCACTGCGGCGGCACACTGCGCGCTTATAACGATGACGAAGGCGCTGTATTTGAAATAACTTTGCAAGAGGAGCAAGAGGCATGAAGGTCGATATCGATGATTTGTTGAAATATTCCCGCCAGCTGACACTGCTGTACGTTGAAGATAATGAAGACGCGCGGGAGATGACCGCGATGATCCTGGAAGACTTTTTTGATACCGTGATTACCGCATCCGACGGACAAGAGGGGCTAAAAGCCTTTGAGAGCGAGAAGATCGATATCGTGATTACCGATATCAATATGCCCAAAATGGACGGCTTGGAGCTTTGCGCGAAAATTCGTGAAATAGACCAGGAAATTCCTCTTATCATCCTCTCGGCGCACAATGAGGACAACTATTTTATCGAGAGCATCCAAATCGGGGTCAACGGCTACTTGCTCAAACCTATTGATATCGACCGTCTTACCGAACTACTTTACCGGGTGATTCAAAAATTTAAATACAGCATTGAGGCCAAAGAACACCTACACCTGCTAAAGATCTATCAAGAAGCCACCAACCAAAGTTCCATCGTCTCCAAGACCGACCCAAAAGGGATTATTACCTTTGTCAACGACGCCTTTTGCGAAATCTCCGGTTATAGCCGAGAAGAGCTCATCGGCAAACCCCACAACATCGTGCGTCATCCCGACAATCCCAAAAGTATTTTTGAAGAGATGTGGCGCACCATCAAAGAAGAGAAACGTATCTGGAAAGGGATTGTCCGTAACCGCGCCAAAAACGGCAAAAGTTACTGGGTAGACAGCCTTGTTATGCCCATTGTCGACATACACGGCGAGATTCAAGAGTACATCTCTTTACGCCACGATGTTACCGATATTATGAATCCGGCTAAACAGTTGGCCGACGCGGTTAAGCATCTGCATTCTCCCATTCTTGTCTATATCTCTTTGGACGACTTTGAGATGTTGGAGGAGTTTTACGACAATACCACCATAGAAAACCTCCAAACCGCCTGCGCCAAGCTCTTTCATACCGAATTTGCCAAGGCGTACGACTTTGACAAGATTTACACCATCGGCAACGGTGAATTTGCCCTTTTGCTCGACAAAAACCTCTATTTTAAAGATGAGGAGAGCTTTCTTAACCAACTTCGCACCATTCAAAACAACCTGCAAGGCGAACAGGTAACCCTGGAAGACACAACCTATGATGTCTCGATTCTATTAAGCGTGGTCTACGAAGGAGAGAAAATTCTTGAATCGGCCAGATTGGGGATTAAAGATATGCGCAAGAAAAAACGCACCTTTATGACCGCCAATCGACTGGCCACGCAACGCCAAGAGTCAGCCAAGAAGAATATGCAAACACTTGCTCTTATCAAAAACGCCATCAAAGAGCAACGTATCGTCTCCTATTTTCAGCCCATTATTGACAACAAAACCCGCCAACCGGTAAAGTATGAATCCCTGGTACGGCTCATAGATGAGTCGGGCAACATTCTTTCCCCTTACCTCTTTTTGGAAGCTTCAAAGCGTAGCCACTACTATTCTCAAATCAGTCGAATCGTACTGGAACACTCCTTTGAAAAACTTTCCCATATCCATGAAGGCATCTCTATCAACCTCTCGGCTATCGATATTGAGCACAAGGGGACCAAAGAGACCATTTTTCACCTGCTGGAACAATATCAATCCTTCGCCGATCGTATCACTTTTGAACTGCTTGAGGACGAGAATATTAGAGATTTTGAGCTCATTAAAGAGTTTATCAGCCGTGTCAAATCCTACGGCGTGACCATAGCCATTGACGATTTTGGTTCAGGCTACTCCAACTTTGAGAGGCTTTTGGATTATCAGCCCGATATTCTTAAAATTGACGGCAGTCTGATTCGCAATATCGACCAAAGCGACTACTCCCTGTCGGTCGTGAAAAGTATTGTGACATTCGCCAACGAACAAGGCATTCGCACCATCGCCGAGTTTATCGAAAACGAAAAGATTTTTAAAATCACCCGTGACCTGGGTATTGACTGTTCACAAGGCTACTATTTTGGAAAACCTCTCCCTTCCATTACCTTATAGGTTATACACTCAATTTGTTGTATTTAGTATAATAATGTTATGCAAAAAAGTATGTTCTCTTAAAAGTGCACAACTGTATTTATGCAGATTAGAGGAAGTATGACTATAAATATAAAAAAAACAATAATTATTATAATCTTGGCTCTACTTTACTGCTTCACCGGCAAACTCAGCGTCGATTTTCAGGCCCATGTCAACCTCTCGAATTTTGGCATTTTTGCCGCGGAGGGGGTCTCTTTGGCTTTTGCGCTCTATTTTGGCGCGTGGGTTTGGCCGGGAGTATTGATCGGTCAGCTTGTGCTGGCTCTACTAAACGGTTTTACCCCCATGACCGCCTTGGAGATCTCCGTTATCAACAGCTTTGAAGTTTTGCTGGCCGTCAAAATTTTTGAGATATTCAAATTTGATATTCGTTTTGAATCGCTCAAAAGCCTCTTGCTCTTCGCGCTGGTTGTTCTCGCGGTGTTACAACCCTTCAGCGCGTTACTTAGCAACCTCTTTTTGCTCTGGCACGGCCTTGAAGCCCCGAAAATCTTTTGGCAGGCTACCTTCGCGTGGTGGTTTGGAAACGTAATGGGCCAATTGATCATCACCCCGTTTTTACTGACGTTTTTTACACACTTCGCCTCAATTCGCATGACGCAATATCTTCTTTATGCCATCATCTACGCACTCTTTTTATATACCATCGAGATACTTTTAAAGATTGACAACCCCATGCTTCTTTTCGGGGCCGCCTTACCGCCCGCCATCTACGTAGTCGCCAACAAAAGTATCGCTTACGGCGCCATGATGACGGTTGTGGCCGCGGTGATCAGTTCTTGGGCTATCTATCATAAGACCGGGCCTTTTTGCTCCGGCGACACCCTTAGCGACACCCTCAACTACAACCTCTTTCTTCTGGCGTCCCAGGCAATCGTGCTGAGCATGGGTGCACTCTTTGAAGAGCGTCGATTACGGGAAGTCAAACTTCAAAAAGCGATTGACGAAGCGCTTAAAACCAACCAGGAACAGCAGATGATGCTCGCGCGCCAAAGCCGACTGGCCCAAATGGGTGAGATGATCGCCATGATCGCCCACCAGTGGCGTCAGCCTCTTAACAATCTCTCGCTGGTCAATCAACTGCTTATCAGCAAATACAAAAAGGGGCAACTGGACGAAAAGGCGATTACGCAATTTAAAACCAACGCCCAAAAGCAGATTGCGCTTATGTCGTCAACCATTGACGATTTTAGAAACTTTTTTAAAAGCGATGAGAAGAAGGTGCCGTTTGACATAGACGACGTTATCCAAAACGTTATCGCCATGACCGAAGCGATCTTTAAATCCCACGGAATCCAACTTCTCTATGAAAGTCAAAACGGGCTTCGCACCTACGGTTATCCTAACACTTTAGCGCAAGCTTTGTTAAATATTATTAACAACGCCAAGGACGCGCTCCTTAGCACTTCCAAAGAGAGTATGAAATATATTAAAATCGTAACAAAAAAGCAAAAGGGAAAAATCATTATCCGTATTGAAGACAACGGAGGCGGTATACCGCAAGAGATTATCGATAAAATATTTGATCCCTACTTCTCAACCAAAAACGAAAAAAACGGCACGGGACTGGGACTTTATATGAGCAAAACCATTATTGAAAAACAGATGGCGGGACGTATTGACGTCATCAACACCCCCAACGGGGCCCTTTTTACAATCTATCTTCAGGAGTTTGCCGATGACGCTCAATGAGTTGACACTGCTATATGTAGAAGATGACCCGGAAACCCAAGAGCGCATCAAAATGCTTCTGGAGGAGGATGTCAAAGCATTCTATCAGGCTTATGACGGAGCGGAGGGACTTGACCTTTTTAAAACCCTCTCTCCCGATATTGTCGTCACCGATATCAATATGCCCCAACTAGACGGCCTGGGCCTCTCCAAAGCCATACGCCAAATCAACAAAGAGTGTCCTATTATTCTTATTACCGCATTTGATGACAAGGAGACCCTCAAAAAGGCCATAGAGATCGGGGTGGACGCGTTTATTACCAAGCCGGTGGATGTTGAGATTTTGTATGAAAAACTTGAACAGATCGCCCAGGAGCTTAAAAATAAAAAAGAGCTTCGCATTCAAAAAGATCGGGAGATGGAGAACCTCTTTCGTCTGGCCCACTACGACACCCTGACCAACATTCCCAATCGCTTCCTTTTTGAAGTCAAACTTGATCAAGCCATATCTCGTTGCAATCGTCAAGGCGGCGCTGTCACACTCTTCTTGATCGATCTGGATGATTTTAAAGAGATCAACGACACCTACGGTCACCAAGCCGGCGATGAGGTTTTACGGCACGTGGCCAAAAACATTCTCTCCGTCGTTCGCAAAGAGGACACGCTCGCCCGACTGGGGGGTGACGAGTTCGCGCTTATTGTAGAAAATGTCATAGACCAAAGCTATCTTGACACTTTGGCGAAAAAGATCATTGAATCGGTCTCCCAACCCCTGCAATTTAAAGGCAAAACCCTCACCTTCTCCTGTAGTGTGGGTATCGCCCGCTACCCGCAAGATTGTGACGAAAAAGATGAACTCTACCATTGCGCCGATGTGGCCATGTACAAAGCCAAGCACCTGGGAAAAAAAGGGTACGCCTTTTATGACAGCCCCCTTTGATAGCAATCAATCTATAACCAATATTCGATAGCTGTGCTATACTGTGAAAAACGAAAGCGGAGTGTGAAATGGATCTGCTCTGGTGGCACTGGATTATCCTGGGAATCGTCCTGATCGCCGGCGAGGTGATCATTCCCGGGGCCGTGGTCGTCTGGTTTGGCATGGCGGCCCTTATCATAGGCGGGTTGGTCTATCTTTTCGCCCTGCAAAGCGCCGCCCAGTTTTTTCTCTGGAGCGCGCTATCAATCGCCATGCTCTTTGCCTATCGCCGTTTTTTTAAACCGACCGCCCCCGTTACGTCGGTGGGGCAGTCTAAAAGTGAGTATGCCGACATACCCGGTATTGTAATCCAACAACTTGACGACAACCGATTCAAAGCCCGCTTCGATCTACCCGTTTTGGGTGACAGGGAGTGGGTGGTAGAGAGTGACAACAACACGCCGTTAAGCGTAGGAGATACCGTCAAAGTCAGCTGTGTTCACGGCCAGATCATCAAAGTCAAAGGAGCCTGATATGCCTGCCGAATCGATTGCCGGGGTTTTGCTGTTTGCCGTCTTCTTTCTCATCGCGACCGGTGTGCGCGTCGTGCCCCAGGGCGAAGAGTGGATTGTTGAACGCCTGGGGAAATTTCAAAAGGTTCTGGGACCGGGGTTGAATGTCATCTTTCCCGTTATCGACAAAATCCGCCGCAAAATGAGTACCCGTGACATCATTTTGGATGTCAAACAACAGGAGGTCATTACCCGTGACAACGCCGTGATTATCGCCAACGCCGTGGCGTTTATCAAAATTACCGACCCGGTCAAGGCGCTCTACGGCGTGGAAGATTTCCGACTGGCCATTCAAAACCTTATCATGACAACGCTTCGCGCCATTATCGGTGAGATGAAGCTGGATGAGGCCCTCAGCAACCGCGAAACCATCAAAGCCAAGCTCAAAGAGCAGATCATTGATGACGTGGCCGACTGGGGCATTACCGTCAAAACCGTCGAGATTCAAGACATCACCCCCAGCCCATCCATGCAACAGGCCATGGAGCAACAGGCCGCCGCGGAGCGGGAGCGCCGGGCCATTGAGACCCTGGCGGAAGGAAAAAAGAACGCCATGATCCTGGAAGCCGACGGCAAGCTGGAAGCGGCCAAACGGGAAGCGGAGGCGCAGGTACGACTGGCGGAAGCCTCTTCCGAAGCGATCCGGCAAATCTCGGGCTCTATAGAGGGCAAAGACACCGGCGCCATGTTCTTGCTGGGTGATCGCTATATTGAGACGCTTAAAAGACTCTCCGAGTCCCAAAACAGCAAGTTTGTCGTCTACCCCGCCGACTTGCAGGAGAGCATCAGAGGGCTTTTTAAAAGCAAAAGCTAACGCTTTTGATGTTTTTGAATAATCTTCTGCGCCCGCCGCTTCAGCGGGCGGGTATGTAAAAACTTCTCCAAGCGCGCATCTACCTCATTTGATACACCCGATTGAGATGTTTCGCTCTTGTGCTTAAACGTTTTTTTCTCTTTTTTGGGTTCGGTTTTCTCTCCCCGACCTATCCGAGAAACCGCGTAATAGATCACCCAGGCGCACAACAGTAAAACGACCCACTTGGCACCCAGGTACCAGGCGATCTTTTGGCTCTGTCCCGTTTTGTAGGCCAGATCCGCCATATCCTCATAGACCGCGTCGGCCAAAAAGATGCCCCCGACACCTCCTATGGCCATAATCAAAAGACGGCTGTTGCGCCGCACAAACATACCCAGCGCCGCCCATTTAAGATAGTGATACATCGCTTTTTCCTAAAAGAGGCTCAACCCAAGCAGTGCCAGCAGTGCCAGGATGCCGCGGCTTTTGTACTCGTCTAAAAGCTTATCCTCTTCATCGGCGATAATCACCTCCAGCTCCTCATCACTCAGGCGGCTTATCTCCACCCCGCTTTCAATGAGCCTGGCACGGGTTCTAAGCAATGCTTTTTCCCTTAATTTCAAAACAACTTTCTCTTTGGTCTTTTCCGGCAGGCGGCCAATTTGCTCTAACAACTTCATATTCTCATTTTATCATATTTTCCTGTTAGCTTCCGTTTACCCTTGGCGACTACAATTAAACCATGCAAACCTCCAAAAATTTCACCGCTTTTGACGCCGCCATGCTGGGCATCGGTTCCATGGTAGGGGCGGGTATTTTCATTGTCATCGGCCAGGCCGGCGCCATCGCCGGTAACCTGGTGTGGGTCTCTTTTTTTATCGGCGGCATCGCCGCGCTCCTTAGCGGCTACTCCCTTGTCAAACTGGCCATACGCTACCCCTCCCGGGGCGGGCTGGTCGAGTATCTGGTGCAAGGCTACGGCGAAGGGATCTTTTCCGGTATGCTGGGAGTTCTTTTTTACCTCTCCCAACTGGTCGCCATCGCCGCCGTGGCCAAATCGTTCGGCGCCTATGCCGCGTCGTTTTTGCCCGGCTCGGCCACACTGTACGCCTTGGGCATTGTGGGATTTTTTACCCTCGTCAATCTCATTGGCGCCGCATGGGTGGCCCGTTTTGAAAATGCCATTGTCATTATCAAAGTCTCCGTTCTTCTGCTCTTTACCGCCATCGCTCTCTATCACGCCAATCCCAAACTTCTTACCCCCTCCTTCCAAGCCGGTACGCCCCCCCTGCTCTACGCGGCGGGACTGACCTTTTTTGCCTACCAGGGCTTTTCGGTCATTACCAATACCGTCGAAGAGATGCGCAATCCCGCTCGCACCATGCCCAAAGCGATGACCGGCGCCATTGTCTTTGTCATGGCGCTCTATCTGCTGACCAGTCTGGCCGTTTTGGGCAATCTTCCTCTTCAAAAAGTGATATCCGCCAAAGATTACGCCCTGGCCGAAGCGGCCCGACCGGTTTTTGGCATGATGGGTTTTAAAATTATGGCGGTTACCGCCATGCTGGCCACCGCGTCGGCCATTAACGCCACCCTCTACGCCGTCGCGGAGATCGGCTATACTCTTGCCAAAGAGGGAAATCTGCCAAAAATTTACAGCTACAATGCCTTTCAATCGTTTGAGGGCCTGCTGGTAAGCACTCTTTTGGTTGTGCCCATGATTCTCTTTTTCAACCTCACGCAAATCACCACCGTGGCCGCCTTGACGGTTTTGCTGGTGCAGGGATTGGTTCATGCCGGTCACTGGCGACTGGCCGACCAGACCGGCGCCAGCCGACCGCTGATCGCGCTGGCCGTTGCGGCCATGACCCTCTTAATCACGCTCACCCTCTACCAACATCGCCACGATGCCCTGCCTCTTTATCTGCTTGGGGCTTTTGTACTGGCATGGATCACCGAACTAATTTTACGCCGAACCCTGCGCACCAATATTCTTCGCCAAAGCCTTCCCAAAAGATAGTCGATAATTTTCAAACTGCTATTAAGATAATTTTGTATAATAAAAATAATCCAATAAAAAGAGTTTTCATGTTTAATAACGGTTACAAACAGCGCATCACCGAGCTGGAAAGGTTACTACATGAGTGTAAAGAGGAGATTAGCGGTTTGCAAAACCGAATCGCCTCGCTTCAGCAGGAAAACCGTATGCTCAAAGAACAAAACGACAAACACCGGCACAACAGCGTTGACCACGTGATTGCCGATATGCTCAACAGCAATGTCAAAAACATGGAAGAGATAGCCGAAAATTCCAGAGCCAACGTGGAAAATCTGCGTCTGATGGCCGAAACATCGGCGGAGGTCAAGGGCGAGATTGAGGAACTGCGTGAGACATTTGACAAATTTATCGGCCAAATCTCCAATCTTACCTCTTTTACCGTCTCGTTGGGCGGCAATACCGACAACCTCAACGAGAGTGTGCGGGGCATTTCGGAAGTGATTCAGCTGATTAAAGATATCGCCGACCAGACCAACCTGCTGGCGCTCAACGCCGCCATTGAAGCGGCCAGGGCCGGCGAGCACGGGCGGGGGTTTGCCGTCGTGGCCGACGAAGTGCGTAAACTGGCCGAACGGACCCAAAAAGCCACCAACGAGGTCGAAGCCAACATCAACGTTCTCAATCAAAACAGCTCCCTTATGGCTGACGGCGTGGAGCAGTTAAATGAGATCATCGACTTTATGAACGAGTTTATGGGCAATTTCAAAGAGGGATTTGACAAACTGTACGAAATTGATATTAAAACCATCGACGAACTGCACAACCTGGCCAACTCCCTTTCGGCACTGCAACAAAAGATCAACAACTTCCTTTTCAAAAGCCGCGGTTATGAAGAGAAGATTGTCGGCCAAAGCCGTCACATTGACGACAGCGGCGTCAACAGTTTTCAAAACTGGTATGACGAATCGGGTAAAAAGGCGTTTGAGGGAACCCGGGGTTATGCCCAGATTGAGGCCTCCCAACACCGTTTTGAAGAGAGCATGGATGAGGTGATGAATGCCCAGGCGGATAGCAGGGAAGCCTTTGCCCGCATGAACCGCGAAACCGATACCATGTACAAACTGCTTGACGATATGAACCGGGAGCGTCATATCCCTATCTCCTAACCGCTTTGACGAGGGGTTTGGTTTTTACCTATAATACGGCCATTGTCACCCAAAGGAGTGCCGATGGCCGAATCCGTTTTGCTCTATGAACCCGCCGTACCCGAAACGTTACGTCAAAAAGCACTGGATGCCATTGCCCACATTTGCCAAACCCCGGCAATCGCTTTGAACGTAGATACACCGCCAAACGAGACGGATGAGCGCTACCTTTTTACGCTTTTAAGCGATGAGAGCTTCTTAAACTGGGTTGAGAGTGCGCCGAAAGCCAAACTGATCATTCCCCTCCCCTGGGAGCAAAACCCTCTCCAAAAACGGCACTTCTGCCTACCCGATAAAATAGAGTCGCTTTTAAACGCGCTACATGATCACCGTTACGGGAAACTCCACACCCAACTCTATTGCAATGACCGTCCGCTTTTTGGAACAATCGAAATCGGACACCGGATATGGCGCGACAAGGCGTCACTCGGCACCCTCTTTCGCGGGCTTTTCTCACTTAAGATGCGTGAAATCCAACTCTCCACGGCCAAAGCCCATACCTTCAAAACGGCGGCCATCCAGATTGAAGCGGGCAGTGAGGCCACTCTTTCGTGCCTGCGCACACGCTTCTTCCACCCCGACGACAACCACTGCGACCGATCGGCCGCTTTGATCTACGCCCCCCAAAGCGTCATGGATGCCCTGAAACTGCGCCTTTTTCTGGCCAATCGGGCCAAACCCTCCACCACCGACAGCCTGCCTGAGGGGATTGGTACGGTTAAATCCCGCACCATTACCATTGAAAGCGCCAACGGTACACCTTTACCGGTACGGATCAACGGCCAGAAAAAGGGATTACCCAAAATCACGCTGGAAAGCCGTCCTCTTGGTTCGCCGCTCTTTTACGGCAAAGAAGGATGCACCCAAAAAGGGGATGAAAAAGAGAGTATCCGCACCCAAAACCTCCCGTTAGAAAACGACCTGATCAGCTTTTTTACCAAACGCACCCTCCCGCTGGTGCCCATCGCCTCCGAGTCGGCCTTTGCCGACCTTTTTACCCGCCTGCGGGAAGCCGCGGCCATGCCGTTTTATTATATTGCCCTGCTTCTCATCAGCGTGCTCATGGCCACCACGGGCCTTTTCCAGGACTCCTCGCCCACCATTATCGGCGCCATGATCCTCGCCCCTCTCATGGCCCCCATCATTGCCTTTGCCATGGGCGCCATTCGGTTTGACACCTTCTTGTTGCAAAAGAGCGCCAAAACCATTCTCTTTTCTATTATCATCGCCCTCTTCGCCTCGGCGCTGGCCGCCTTTTTGCTCCCTTTTGCCCATGTGACGGAACAGATGGCTGTACGTACCCATCCCACGCTTTTGGACCTGGCCGTGGCGGTTCTCTCCGGTATCTCAGCCGCTTACGGATACGCCAACTCCAAAGTGGGCGAAAGCCTGGCGGGCGTAGCCATTGCCGTGGCCCTGGTGCCGCCGCTTTGCGTGGCGGGCATCGGTATCGGTTGGGGGTCATGGCTGGTATTTGGCAACGCCTTTTTACTCTTTTTGGCCAACATCGCCGGCATTCTTGTCGCCGCGGGCGCCACCTTCTATCTGCTTGGCTACGCCTCCCGCCGTTACGCGTCCACCGCCTTTGTGGTCAAACTGCTCATGGTCGCGCTCATTGCCGTACCGCTGTGGCTCTCTACCCGCACCCTGGTGGCTGAAGAGCGCATCTTCAAAGCCTTTGAAGCGGTTAAGACCATTCCCCTCGGCTCTTTCTCAGCCCACCTCTATCTGCGTACCATCCTGCCCAAAGCGGAAGGATTGCACGCCGTTATTTACGTCACCACGCCCATGCCGCTGGATCCTGAACAAAAGAGCCGTATCGCCCGCCGTCTACACGAAGCGCTGGGCGAAAACGTCAAACTGGTGCTGACCTTCCAGGAGCTTTACTAAAGATAATGGTTTGCGACAAAGAAGAAGATTCGACACATATACGTAAATTTTTTCTTTTCTTATTGAAAGCACGCTGTTGACACATACTGTTTTAACCAAAAGGCTTATATAATATTTCATCAAAAAAAGGGAGAGTTTCATGCCTGTTGTCGCCAGGATTCTGACACTTTCAATCCTTACCGGCGTACTGACCGGCATGGCTATCTCCCTTTACGTACTGGCGACCCGCTACCTTTCTGAAATTCTTTTTATGGGCAATCCGCTCAAACACGCGACCTCTTTGCCGTTTTGGTACCTCTATCTTGTTCCCACCCTGGCCATACTGGTTGTTAATTACCTGATCGAAAAAGATCCGGGGGTACGCGAATACGGTGTCACCGAAATCGCCGAAGCGGTCACGGGCAACAAACGCTTCATCACCCTCAAAGGGCTCTTTTTAAAAATCATCGCCTCCATTCTCTCCCTGGCCACCGGCTACAGCGTAGGAAACGAAGGCCCCTCCGCCGCCATCGGCGCCATGATCGCCTACAAGGTCAACCAGCTTATCAAAGTACCCGAACGGTTTGTGCGGCTTATTTTGAGCATCGGGGCAAGTAGCGGCATCGCGGCGGTTTTCGTCTCGCCCATTACGGGCATCATCTTCGCCGTCGAGAATATCGCCTACGAGTTTATTCAACGCCTCATCGGTACGCTGATTTTGGCGGCTATCGTAGCCTTTGGGGTAGCCTATCAGTTTCTTGACCCCATCATGTTTCGCTACTCCATCGGTCGAGACTTTCACTTCGACTATATCCCGGCAACCCTGATGTTTATTCCGGTGGTACTCTTTTTTCTCTTTATCTACCTCACGCTCAAAAACCGCCTCTTCGCGCTCTTTAACGACTGGGTTGTCAGACGGTGGGGCAAACGGCGCAACCTCATCTTCGCGCTGATTGGCGGATTGAGCGTGGGCAGTGTGCTCAATGTTGCCCCTTTTGCCCTCTTTTCTGGCCATGAGGTGGTCGCTTCTTTGATCAACGACCGGCTGGATATCTCGGTGGTTCTTATTTTGATGGTGGTCTTGCTTCGCATTCTAACCACCACCCTTTCGCTTTACGCCAACGCCGTGGGCGGGCTCTTTTTGCCGCTTATGAGTATCGGCGCGCTGATCGGCTACGGGTACGGAGAGGTGCTTACCATGTTTGGCTACCACATTGAACCCTACACCTACGCGGCGATCGGTTCAGCGGTCTTTATGGGGGTTGTGATGCGCCTGCCCCTGACGGCGCTGGTGCTGGCGCTGGAGATTACCTATGATTACAATATCATTATCCCCACCGGCGTGGCGGTGGTGCTGGCCTCTTATGTCGCCAACCTCAACTTCAAGATCAAAAAGCTTAAAGCCACCGAGGTAGCCATAGATATCAAAGAGAAAGAGTGCCACTACGGCATTGAGGCTCCCCAAAAAGAGAGAGCGCCCAAAAAGCAGGATTAATCCAGCATCTGCGCCAGATAGGCTTCGACACTCATCTCTTTCTCTTGGGCGAGGGTTTTGAGGCGCTTATGGGTTTTGGCATCCAGATAGCAGACAGCCCGCACCGCCTCGCTCGCCTCTTCGCGCATACGGTCATAGACTTTTTGCATCTCTATGCGTTTTTGCCTGGGTACAGGGGTGCGGATCGATTTATACTCAACCAATTTGCCCTCTTTATAAACACCCGAAATGACGGCATAAACCCAGTAATATCCCCGGTCTTTTCGCATATTTTTCACGTACCCTTCCCAGGTCTTTCCCGCCTGGATCGTCTCCCACATCTCTTTAAACGCTGATTTGGGCATATCAGGATGGCGCAAAATATTGTGGGGCCGGCCAATGAGCTCTTCGGGGGCGTAACCGGAAATCTGCGCAAAGGTCTCGTTGACGTAGGTAATGACACCATGAAGATCGGTACGCGAAATGATCACCTCCCCTTCGGGCACCTCGGTCTCGATAAACATATCAAAAGCGGTATCCATCCATCACTCCTTACACGGTTTCAATGAAAACGATTATATCACGATCCCAAAGCGAGTGAGAGCAAAAAGGGGTAGATGAGTACATTGATCCAGGGCATCCAGGGCGCAAGCGGCTGAGAGAGCATGGCGGCCATTTCGGGGCTTACCCGCCCCTCTTCCAGGCGTTGTACCATCCAGATTTTCAAGGCCAAATCACTCGCCTTCATCACCACCATCATGCCAAGCAGTGTACCATTGAAGCCGTAAGCCACATAGAGAAAAAGGGTCCACCACAACGATGGATGCATAAAAAAGAGTACAAAAAGATGCCGCCGCCAGTAGGCGCGTACCCGCCCCAGCAGGGCCCCCAGCGTGGGCGCGCTTTGCCAAAGGCTCTCATACACTTCGGCGACCAGCAAAACTGCCGTTGCCTCGGCGGCAGAAACACTCACCATGTCAGCTGTCGTAACCTTGGGGGTTACTGCTTTGCCACCGCCAGGCGTCTTCGCACATACGGCGCATATCGTAGCGGGCTTCCCAGCCCAGAAGCTCTTTCGCCTTGGCGGGATCGGCGTAACAGGCCGCTATATCACCGGGCCGACGATCGACAATGCGGTAGGGAACAGGCCGGTTTGAGGCCTCCTCGAAAGCTTTGACCACCTCCAGCACGCTGTAGCCGTTGCCCGTCCCCAGGTTGATAGCCTCGCACATCGGTTTTCTCAGCGCTTTGAGCGCCGCCACGTGCCCTTTGGCCAGATCGACTACGTGAATGTAGTCACGCACCCCCGTGCCGTCTTTGGTAGGGTAGTCACCCCCAAAGACACGCAGATACTCCAGCCGTCCCACGGCCACCTGCGACACATAGGGCATCAGGTTGTTGGGAATATCCCTGGGATCTTCGCCGATCAACCCACTCTCGTGGGCGCCTACGGGGTTGAAGTAGCGCAAAATCGCCATACGCCACGTCGGTTCGGCGACAAAGAGATCCCTTAAAATCTCTTCGATCATCAGCTTTGTCCGCCCGTAGGGGTTGGTGGCGCTTAAAGGGTGCTTCTCATCCAGCGGCAGATATTGCGGATCGCCGTAGACGGTGGCCGAAGAGCTGAATACCAGGGTTTTTATCCCTTTTTGTCGCATCGCCTCCAGAAGTGTGACGGTACCGCAGACGTTGTTGTCGTAATAGGACAGAGGCTTTTGTACCGACTCGCCCACCGCTTTGAGACCGGCGAAGTGAATCACCGCCTCACACCCCTCCATCGCCGACAAAAGGGCTGTTTTGTCCCGAATATCTCCTTCGACAAAAGCGACGGGTTTGCCGGTAATGCGCTCCACACGCCTGAGCGACTCGACCGAAGCGTTGGAGAGGTTGTCGTACACCACCACCTCATAGCCCGCTTCCAGCAGTTCCACGCAGGTGTGCGAACCGATATAGCCGGCGCCGCCGGTAACAAAAACTTTTTCCATTTAACCCTCGTGGGTGGCGACAAATTTCATCATATCCACCATACGATCGCTGTAACCCCACTCGTTATCGTACCAGGCTACCACTTTGACGGTTTTTTCGTCCACAATGCGGGTCAGATCCTGCACATACACGGCGCCGGACTCGCAACCGACAAAATCGCCCGACACCCGTTTGTCGCGATCGACAATGACCATCTTGGGATTCTCCCGGGCCGCTTTGTCAAACGCTGAATCGATCATCTCGGCGGTCACGGGGGTTTTGAGGTTGACCGTCAGATCCACCATCGACACGTCTGCGGTGGGAACCCGCACGGCAAAGCCGTTGAGTTTGCCCTTAAGATGCGGCATCACCAGGCCGATCGCCTTGGCCGCGCCGGTAGAGGTGGGAATCATGTTGATCGCCGCGGCACGGGCCCGTCGGAAATCTTTTTTGTGTTTGACATCCAGCAGGTTCTGGTCGTTGGTGTAGGAGTGGATGGTGGTCATCAGGCCGTTTTCAATGCCAAAAGCGTCATCTAAAACCTTGCAGATGGGCGCCAGGCAGTTTGTGGTACAACTGGCGTTGGAGATAATGGCCTCCCCTTGGTAGTCACGGGTGTTGATATCCATCACGTAGGTGGGGGTATCATCTTTGGCGGGCGCGCTCATCACCACCTTTTTGACGCTCCCTTTGAGGTAGTGTTTGGCCTTTTCGGTGGTCAAAAAGACGCCGGTGCACTCGGCCACCACTTCCGCGCCGGTACTGCCGAAATCGAGTTTGTCGATATCCCGCTCGCTGAACATCCGTACCGGCTTGCCGGCGATTTCGAGGGTATTGTCGTCAATCACTTTTGCGTCAATACCCCGGTGGACGCTGTCATATTTGAGCAGATGCACCAGCATTTCAGGCGTGGCGGTGGTATTAAGCGCTACCAGCTCCATATCCTCGCGCTCCATGACCAGTTTAATAATACAAAGGCCGATCCGTCCCGTGCCGTTGACCGCGACTTTGACTGCCATGTTTCTCTCCTTTTTCATAAAATAAAAGATCTTAAAATGTCGGCGATTATAGCGCATAAAATCATAAAAATCGTTAAATTTCCAAAAGAGTCCGGGTCTCGCGGGCAATGGCCCGCTCCTCGTCCGCGGGCACCACCAGCACCCGCACCTTTGCCTCTTTGGCGCTGATATCCCGCGCGTGGCAGGCGTTTTTTGCCTCATCCAGCACCACGCCAAAGGGCCCGAGTCCCTCACAGACCATCTGCCTGATCTTCTCAGCCCGTTCCCCCACGCCGCCGGTAAAGACCAGCGCGTCCGCGCCGCCAAGTTCCAGCCAGTAGGCCCCAAGATAGCGGCGAATCTGCTGAACGTAAACGGCCAGCGCCTCCCGTGCCGTCTCCTCGCCCGCCTCCGCGCGCCGAAGCACCGTCCGCATATCCGAATCGCCGCAAAGCCCCTTGAGGCCGCCCTCTTTCTCCATCAACGCCTGCGGATCGTACCCCAACGCTTCCAGCCGACAAACAGCCGCCGGATCCACGTCACCGCACCGGGTGCCCATCACCAGCCCGGCGGTGGGGGTAAAGCCCATGGAGGTATCCACGCTTTGGCCGTTTTTCACGGCGCACAGGCTCGCCCCACTGCCAAGATGCAGGGTAATGAGCCGAAGAGAGCGCACAGGGCGATTGAGCCAATCGGCCGCCGTCCGGACGGCATAGGCGTGGGAGATGCCATGAAAACCGTAACGCCGCACCCCGTGTTTTTCATAAACCTCCCTGGGCAGACCGTAAAGATAGGCCGACGGCGCCAGCGTCTGGTGAAACGCGGTATCAAAGACCGCCACATGGGGCACTTTCGGCGCCAACGCCTCGGCTCTCTCTATCACGGCCAGGTTCAGCGGGTTGTGCAGTGGGGCCAAAACCGCCAGTTCGGCCACCGCCTCTTTCAGCTCGGGCGTCACCCTGGCCGGTTTGCTGTAGCGCGTGCCGCCGTGTACCACCCTGTGCCCTACCGCCCCGATACGCTCCCAGCCGCACACCGCTTCCACCCGCTTGGCCATACGCTGTACGGCCTCTTGCATATCGGCCGGTCCGCCGGGTTGTCCAATGCGCTCTATCACGCCCCTGTTTAAGACCTTCTCACCCTCAAAAAGGGCAAATTTCAGTGAAGAACTGCCCGCATTCAGGGCCAAAACGATCATGCCCGACCCTTTTGCGCCTGCACGGCGCTGACGGCGATGGTGTTGAGGATATCCTCCACGCTACAGCCCCGACTCAAATCGTTGACGGGTTTGGCCAATCCCTGCAAAACCGGCCCGATTGCTGTCGCCCCCGTCGCCCTCTGCACCGCTTTGTAGGTATTGTTGCCGGTATTGAGATCGGGAAAGATCAGCACCGTGGCCCGCCCGGCCACTTTAGAAGCCGGAAGTTTTCGGCGCCCCACCGCCTCGTCAACGGCGGCGTCATACTGTATGGGCCCCTCGATGGGCACATCAGGAAGCATCGCTTTGGCCAGGCGGGTCGCCTCCCGCACCTTTTGCACGTCGGCCCCCACGCCGCTCTCGCCGCTGGCGTATGAAAGAAGCGCCACCCGGGGCTCTATGCCGAAATCTCTTGCCGTCAGGGCCGACCGCACGGCGATGTGGGCCAACGCTTCGGTGTCGGGATCGGGCACGATGGCGCAATCGGCAAAGACGCGCACACCGCTCTCAAACCCCATGAAAAAGAGGCTGGAGACCAACTTGACCCCAGGTTGCATACCAATCAGACGCAAAGCGGGTAAAATGGTCTCCCTGGTCGTGTGCACAGCGCCCGAAACCATGGCGTCCGCTTCGTTTAAAGCCACCATCAACGTGCCAAACACCGTCACGTCCGCCACCGCCTCCAGCGCCTGTTGACGGGTCACACCCTTATGAGATCGTTTGGCGTAATAGTAGTCGGCGTACCGGGCCAGCCGGGCCGAATCGGCCATGGGATCGACAATCTCCACCCCCTCCAGCGTAAATCCAAGCCGTCTTGCCCGCTCCATCACCTCATCATACCGACCCAGCAGTACCATTTTCGCCAACCCCCGGGCCGAGGCAAGCGCCACCGCTTCCAACACCCGTTCATCGTCACTTTCTGGCAAAACCACCCGTTTGGGTTGCGAAACAGCCCGGGCATAGAGACGGTGCAAAAAGAGCGGCGGCGTCAGGGGCATCTCTTGCTCGCAAACGGGTAGACGCGCCCAAAGCCCGGCATCCACATGACGCTCAAAATGGCCCAAAGCCCGCTCAATCTTGTGCCGATCCTCCAGTCGCAAACGCGCCTCCGTACCGGCCATGCGCACAATCAGGGTCGACGCATCCAGCCGGGATGTCACAAGCGGCGCCGTCAATGCCCCCTCGACAGCCAATACCCGCATCACCCCTTCGGCGGGTGTCCCGCCGCCGCACAGAACCACCGCCGACACCAACGCCCCGCCCTGCGTACGGCCAAGGGCCGAGAGCGCCAGCAGGAGATCACTGCGATCGGCCGACACCACCACCGCGTCCCCCTCTTTGAGATCTTTGAGCATCCCGTCAACCCCCATGGTCGCCACAAAGATCCGCTCTATCGCCCTGGGCGCGCCCTTGCCCGAAAGAAGCACCCGCCCCGTCTCCGCCAGATGGGCAAGGAGATCTTTTGTGGTGGGTCTATCCAACGTTTTAAGATAAGTGATAGGATAGCAGGGCGCCCCCTCGATCTCATCCCCTTCCAATCCGTCCGGCGCGCGATTGAGAAAGAGGGCAAAAACCCTATGCCCCTCTTTGCGCAGTGCCCTGACCCAGACGGCGGCGTCGGCCGATTGCCACGCGCCGTCGGCACGCATCACCCCCGCTATCGGCAGTCCCAGGGCGCCTGCCAGCGTCAGGTTGGGATCGGCCTCCAGCAGGGTGGCAAGACGCTCGTTATAGTGCCCAAGACAAAGCACCGCGTCATATTTTTCTTGGAGCGACTCGTAACGGGCCACCAACGCTTCCATCAGCGCGTTTTCGGACTGTCTGGCCAACCCTTCGACAATGGCGTCCACCCGCAGACCCACCGCTTCCTCATAGCGCTGGGACAACCCGAAATAGCCGATCAGCGTCTTGATATCTTCGTCACTCTCCTCCTCCACAATGGGCTTGAAAACCGCCACCCGGGCATACCGGCGCCGCAACCCGGCCGTCAATCCCATGGCGACAAAAAAGGCGCCCGCCCCCCGGCTCTTTGGCACCACATAAAGCCCGCTGTTGCTCATGTACGGCCTCCCCTGCGACACACAAGGCGTTTGCACACCCCTTTTTCACGGCGTATCGGCTTAAAGGCTTTAAAAAAGTCCGCCCGTTTCTCCTCGGCCAGCTCCGCCATGGTCGCATCCAAAAGACGGATCGCTTCTTGCTCCTCTTTCTCAAGGGACGCCCGTTTGGCCAACCTTTTGAGAAAGTCGCGTTGAACCTCTAAGTCCTGATGATCCCCCAACACCGACTGGAGCGCCTTGAGTTTTTCCACTGTTTCCCCGGCTGACGCCTCATCCAAAGCCGGTAGAAAAAACTCCAGCATATAGCGCATCTTTTTGACATCAATCCGCAGGCGATGGTAGTGCCTGGGCGGGGTATCGGGCGCAATGGCCCGGCCCTCTTCCACCAGGCGACGCCACCGCGCTTTCATGGGCGCGCGTATCAGGGCCAAAATGGGTCCTCTTGCCCTCTTTTTATACGCCTCACTCCGCCTACATGCGGCTACGATATCCTCAAATACCGCCAAAAATTCAGCCGTCTGCAGGTGCGCAAGCAAAGCGGTACGCGCCTTTTTGTTTTCCTCTTTTAAAAAGGCCTCAAGCCAATCAAGCTGATGCCGTTTGTGCTTGGGAAGTAGACGCCGATAATCGGCCATACGGGCAAGATGGACATCCAGATCCCGTTTTTCCCCCGTCGGCCCCATCTGCGCTTTCAGACGCGCCTTGGCCTCACTCGCCCACTTTTTGTTAAAAAGCGATGAGGCCACCGACAAAAGGGCCCGAATTTTACGCATACCCACCCGTAGCTGATGCAGGCGTTCCGGGTCTTCGTCTCCCGCCAAAATCGCCTCACGGTTGCGCAAAACCCGCTCTGTCAATCCGGTGATCAGAGACGTTAGCACCTCGTTTGCGGGCGTAAAGGGGCCAAAGTTGAGCGAAACGGCGGCTTTGAACGCATCACTCTTTTGCGCCATCCGCACTTGCCCGTGCGCCGGTAAAGAGCCGGCCACCGCCAGGGCGCCGTTGCTATAACGCGGGTTGTCGGTAATCTCCTCCGCCACGACACGCTCAAAAGGTTTTGGCAGGACAAACGCCTTGGCCGACGCCTCATCATCAAACTCCGTCTCCAGTATCACCAGCCCGCGCAACCTGCCCTCAAAACGGTCCAGCTCATAAATCCGCCCCTCCCACTCAAACCGATAGCGCCGCTTCTTTATCGCCGCCCCCACCTTTTTGCGCCACGCGCTCTCAAAGAGCCGGGCATCGATTCTCTTCTCCTCCTCCATGCGTTTCAGGCCGCTTCCTTGTTTGCGGGTAAAATAGTAACGGTTGCCCACCTGCCGGTACCGCTCGCTCAACCCCTCTTCGGCCACCGTGTAAAACTGACGCACGGGCAGACTCTCCCACGCGACCCCCAGCCCTTTCAACCAGCGCCGCACCCCGCAGGGATAGAGCAGATAACGCCGTTCAATCTCATACTGTTTCATGCCAAAGATTGTAACACAGGTGTGTTATAATTGCGCCAAATAAATCCTATCGACAAGGAAAAGTCCCGATCGAAACCTTTCGCCGTTTTCACCGCCGTTTTCCCCATTTGGAGATAGAACAACTCATTGAGTTTTACGCCGTATTCGGCGGCGCGGAAGAGCATATTGACCTGCTCTTTGACGAAACGCCCATCCAGGCGATTGAACGCCATATTCTAAGCCGTTACGCCTTTTTTAGAGACAAGATCATCCCGCCCGCCCTTTTGCGCCCCGAAAACCGCCGGTTTCTCAAAGCGCTGGCCCGCTCCGACGGCAAGCCGATCAATATCGCCCGCAGGGCCGCCATCTCCCGCTCCCGCGGGGAAGGGATCTACCATACGTTGGCGGGGGTCGGGGTCTTACACAAGCAAATCTCCAGGGAGACCCCGCCCAGGCTCCAGTCAAACGGCAGACGCCGCAAAGAGGAGCGGGGCTACAGCGTACAGGACAAGGTGCGTTTTACCCTCCCCTTTTACCGTTTCTGGTTCACCTTCATCGAACCCCACGCCAACACCCTTGAAACGGGTGATTTCACTCCCGTTTTCAAAGCGCTGGAAGAGGGATTTGACCGCTATGTCAGCTTTACGTTTGAAGAGTTGGCCAACGCCCTTATCAAAACCCGTTTCGCCTCCGAGACATCCCTTTTGGAGGATGGAAGCTACTGGGATAGGCTCAACGAGTTTGACCTGCTGGCGCGTACCGCGGATAAGAGGATGATCGTGGGCGAATGCAAATGGAAAAGCCACAAAATATGCAAAAGCCAGCTGAGCAAACTCAAAGCCAAATGCGCGCGTTCAGGCCTACAACCCCACTACTTCGCCCTCTTTTCGCGAAGCGGTTTCAGCAAAGAGTTGGCCCAAAGCCAGGACCCCACCCTGCTCTGTTTTGAGTTAAAAGATTTTGAGAGACTGCTGGCATGAACAAAGAGACCCCCTCTTCTTTAAGCGACACGGAAAGGGCCACCCTGCTTGAACAGCTTGAAAACCTTATCGCCCAGACCTACAATGTCGAAAAAGAGTATATCGCCCTGCGAGGCGCCTACGACAGGCTCCAGTCACTTATCGGCGAGATCATCGAAGCCCTTCCCAACGCCTTGTGGGTTTTAAACGAAGACGGCTCAATCTTTTTGCAAAACAGCGAAACCAAAGGATTAGAAAAGCTGTTGACACAGCTTCCCCCCGACGACAAAGAGAGTGAGATCAACCTCAAGGGGCGTCACTACCTGGTGAAGTCGCGCAAACGGGAGGGCAAACAGATCATCAGCGCCACCGATATCACCGAACAAAAGCGCAAGGAACGCCTGGCCTCCATGGGGCAAATGGCCGCCCACCTGGCCCACGAGATCCGCAACCCCATCGGCTCCATCACCCTACTGCTCTCTACCCTTTCCAAACGGGTCACCCCCCAAAACCGCCCCATTGTCGATGAGATCAAAAGCGCGCTATTTAGGGTTGAGCGTATCATCAAAACCACCCTGCTCTACTCCAAGGGCGTTGAGCCCCGTTTTCGCCCTTTTGCCCTCCAATCCCTCGAAACCGAATGCGTCCGGGCAATAGAGAACTATCGCTACACCAAACCGATCCGCTTCACTTTTGACTTTCAAGAGGCCACCGTCACCGCCGACCCCGACCTACTGGCTTTGGTGTTACAAAATCTACTCTACAACGCCATTGACGCCATCGAAGAGGATGAGAACGACGAAGGGAGCGTAACCCTCACGGCCCGCCTTGAAAACGGGGCCGTATGGTTTGAGATTGAAGACAGCGGCGTGGCGTTTGGCGACCCGCAACACCTTTTTGAGGCCTTTCACACCACCAAAACCAAAGGACACGGCCTGGGCCTGGTTTTAAGTAGACAAATCATCGAAGCCCACCGCGGTCATATCGTCGTTAAAACAAAACCAAAGCTAATTCGTTTTATGATTCCTTATGATAAATTGAACTTTTAAAGGAATAATTAACACTTATGAACAATAACAGCTCCCGTGTCTGGGTACTCGCGGCCGTGGTGTGGAGCTATCTTATTCTCTCTCCCCTATTTCTGGCCGTCCATTTCGCCACTTTTTCCCTTCCCTCTTTGCAGACCTTTTGGGAGCATCCTTTGCTGAGCGCCAAACTGTTTTGGGATAGTATTCCCGCCGCCCAACAACCTTATGTCCTGCTTTTTATGGCGCTCAACGCTTTGTTGGCCATCATCCCGTTTTGGCAACTGCATCGACAAAAAAACTCCAAAGAGCAGACCCGCTTTTTACAGGATCGGCTGGATCGCTGTACCCAGAAGGGTCGCGACTGCCAAACAGAGCTTGAAAACCTCAAACGCCTCGACCCGTTAACCCAGATTCCCAACGGCGCGGTATTGCGCCGACGGCTGGAGGAGGGAGATATTCGTTGTCTTATCGCCGTTAACCTCAACGGCTTTCACGAAATTAACGAACTCTACCGGGATGAGGGAGGCGACCAAATTCTTAAGCAGGTGGCCGATCTGTTACGCGACTATGCCAAAGAGGCCCGCTTTGAGATCTATCGCCTCCACTCCGACCAATTTGTCGTCACAACCGAAAAAGCGCTCTCTATGCATGAGCTGACCCAAGAGATCACCTCTTTGCTTGGCAAAATTCATACTCATACCTTTATGATCGGCAAAGACCCCATTCAAATCGGGGCCAGGGCCGGCGCCTCTTTTGACCATACGGCCCTCCTTCCCACCGCCGCCATGGCGCTGGCCCGCACCAAAAAACTCCATAAACCCTACGTTATTTACCGGCCCGAACTGGATATGAGCGCCATTTACCGAAGCAATATCAATTGGGTGCGCAAGATCAAAAAGGCCTTGGAAGAGGATCGCATTACCCTCTATTATCAACCCATCATCAACGCATCTGACAACAGTATCAACTACTATGAGTGCCTTTTACGGCTGATTGACGAAGAGAATTTAGCCCACGCGCCTCACGCCTTCTTGGAGCTGGCCCGCCGCTCCAATCTCTATTTTGACATCACGTTACGGGCCATTGACCTCGCCTTTTTCTCTTTCCAATCCCACCCGGCCCACTTCTCCATCAACCTCTCTTATGAGGATGTCGCCAACGACGAAGTGTTCCGCTACCTGGTCGAAAAGATCCACGCCTTCCCCGAACCCCATCGGATTCATATTGAGATACTGGAGAGTGAAAAGATCGAAAATTACGATATCATGCGCCGAGCCATACAAACCCTTCATCACTACGGCTGTGCCGTCTCTTTGGACGATTTCGGCTCCGGCCACGCCAACTTCAAACACCTGGTCAATCTCGATTTCGATATGCTAAAAATCGACGGCTCACTGGTACGCAACATCCTTTACGATCCCCACTCCCGGCTCATTGTCGAAACCATTGTCAACTTCGCCAAAAAGCTCAACCTCGATACCTGCGTGGAGTATATTGAGAATCAAGAGATTTACGAAACCGTCAAGGCAATGGGGGTAACGTATATGCAAGGTTACTACATCTCCAAACCCAAACCCTACCACTAATACCTCAGGCGCTTTGGAGCACCTCCACGCTCCCTAACGCCTCCACCGCCTGCACAAACGCCTCTCCCACGAAAAGACGGGACTCAATCTCCACCTCCTGCAAACGGGCCTTCAGACGCACCCTCAACGGTCGCCGCCCCGGATGGGAGCGGGCCAGGCGCTGAAGCTCTTCCAAAAGGCGCATCTTCTCATGGTCAAGACTCAGGGCAATCACCAACGGCTCTTCAGGCTTTTCAATCAGGCGGGTCTGCACCTTCTCTTTGGCGCACTCTTTAAGGGTCATGATCTTATGCACCTTCATGCGCACAAACTCGCCGTCACGGCTGATAGAGACTTTAAAACCGATGGGCTCTTCCAGATTCATCTGCTCTATCTGCTCCATCTGCCGTTCAAAAAGGGTAATCTCAATATTGCCGTGCAGGTCCATAACGTTGGCGATGCCAAACTTGTTACCCTTTTTACTGATCTTGGTGGTAATCTCCTCCACTTTGCCAATCAGCAGGGCCTGGGAGTTCTCGTCTACCTGGTCCAGGTCAGAGCTGAGAGTATACTCAATCTTCTCCAACTCCGCACGGAAAGGATCGAGCGGATGGCCCGAGACGTAAAAGCCCAGCGACTCTTTCTCAAGCTCCAAAAGAGATTTGGTCGGGTACTCCTCCATCGGCACAATGTTCACCTTCACACTGACCAGCTCCTCGTCATCGCCAAAGAGTGAACCCACCGCCATCTGTTGGGCCCTGGCCGACTCATGCATCGCCTCAACGATGGCGTCGATGCTCTCCAGCAGTGCCCGGCGGCTGTAGCCGAAACCATCCAGCGCCCCGGCCTTGATCATCGACTCGATCACCTTTTTGTTGACCTTTTGGGTGTCAATGCGGCTCACAAAATCGTCCAGGCTCTCAAAAGGCCCCTCTTTACGCGCTTGCAAAATGGCATTCACCGCCGCGTCGCCCACCCCTTTGATCGCCCCAAGCCCAAAAAGAATCACCTCATTGCCCTCTTCGTCGGCGTCGGGGGTAAACTCCAAAGCGGAGCGGTTGATGTCGGGTGCCAAGAGTTCAATGCCCAGCCGTTTGGCCTCGTCGATGTATTTGACCACCTTATCGGTGTTGTCCTTTTCGCTGGTTAAAAGCGCGGCCATGAATTCGGCCGGATAGTGGGTCTTGAGCCACGCCGTCTGCCACGTTACCATCGCGTAGGCGGCGGAGTGGGATTTGTTAAAGCCGTAGCCGGCGAATTTCTCAATCAGGTCAAAAAGCTCAGCCGCTTTGTCGTAATCAAGCCCCTGCTTTTTGGCCCCTTCGGCAAATTCGGCCTTGTACTTTTGCATCAGGTCGAACTTCTTTTTCCCCATGGCCCGCCGTACGATGTCCGCCTTGCCCAGGCTAAACCCTCCAATGGTCTGCACGATCTGCATGACCTGCTCCTGGTAGACAATCACGCCGTAGGTGGGCTTAAGGATCTCCTCCAGTTGGGGGAACATATAGGTAATCTCCTGCCGACCGTGCTTGCGCTCGATAAAGTCATCCAGCATCCCCGACTCCATCGGCCCGGGACGGTAAAGCGCCAACACCGCGATCAGGTCTTCAAAGTTGGTGGGCTTGAGCTTGGCGTTAAGCTGTTGCATCCCGCCCGATTCAATCTGGAACATCCCCACCGTTCCGCCGCTTTGGATCGTCTCAAAAACCTTCGCATCCTCCATCGGCAGGTTATCCAGGTCAATCTCTACGCCGTGGCGCTTTTTGACCAGCTTGACGGCGTTATCAATCACCGTCAGCGTTTTAAGCCCCAGGAAGTCAAACTTGATCAGATCCACGTCTTCAAGGAAGTTGAGCGAATATTGCGTCACCAGCGTCTCTTCGCCCGAAGGCTTGTAGAGCGGCGTCTTGTGCCAGAGCTCCTCGTTGGAGATCACCACCCCCGCCGCGTGCATCCCGGCGTTGCGTTTAAGCCCCTCCAGCGCCAAAGCGAACTTCCAGACCCGTTCAGCGGTGGGGTTGGTCTCCACCAGCTCCCTGAGCTTGGGCTCTTTATGCCAGGCGCCCGGTTTGAACCCCTCTTCGCCCTCTTTGCCTTTGCCCATGAGCGTGATCCCCAGCTCGTCGGGGATGAGCTTGGCCATCTTGTCCGCTTCGGCGTAGCTAAGCCCCAGCACCCGGGCGACGTCGCGTATGACCCCCTTGGCCAAAAGTGAACCGAAGGTAATCACCTGCGCCACGTTGTAGCGGCCGTATTTTTGCACCACATAATCGATAATCTCCCCCCGGCGACTCTGGCAAAAGTCCATATCGATATCGGGCATACTCACGCGCTCGGGATTCAAAAAGCGCTCAAAGAGAAGATCGTACTTCATCGGGTCGATGTTGGTGATTTTAAGCGCGTAGGCCACCAGGCTTCCGGCGGCCGATCCCCGACCCGGCCCCACGGGGATCCCCCGCTCCTTGGCCTCTCTTACAAAATCCCAGACAATGAGCATATAACCGGGAAACTTCATCTGGTTGATAATCCCAATCTCCCGTTCCAGCCGCTTGCGGTAGCGTTCATGCTCACTTTCTGGCACAAATTTGAGACGCTCTTCAAGCCCCTTGCGGCATACATGAATAAAGAGCGCCTCGTCATTGGCAAAACTGTTCTCTTTCTCCGGCTCGGGGACACTCACGCCCTCTTTGTCGGCATATTCGCGGGCAAACTTGAAATTGGGCGGCGTCGGATTGCCAAGGTTGAGCTCCAGATCGCACTTGTCGGCGATCTCCATCGTATGCTCCAGCGCCTCGGGAATGTCGGCGTAGAGCTCGGCCATCTCTTCGGGAGATTTGAGATAAAACTCATGCACCGAGTGGCGCAGGCGGTCGGGGTCGTCGTAGAGTTTGTTCATGGCAATACACATAAACGCCTCATGCGCCTCGGCGTCGTTTTGATAGAGGTAGTGGGTGTCGTTGGTGGCGACAATTTTGATGCCGGTCTCAAGACTGAGGCGCAGAACCTGCTCGTCAATCGCCAGCTGGTCGCCGATACCGTGGCGCATCAGCTCCAAATAGAAATCGTCACCGAAAATCTCTTGGTACTCCAGCGCCACCCGCTTGGCCTCTTCATACCCTTTGGCGCCGAATTTGACGTTACGCTCACTCAGGTTCATGTGCCAGTTGACCTCCCCTTGCAGGCAGGCCGATGAGCAGATAAGCCCCTCGCTATGTTCTCGCAAAAGTTTTTTGTTAATGCGCGGATAGTAGTAAAAACCTTTGATGTAAGCCTGGGAGCTTAGGTACATCAAATTTTTGTATCCTGTTTCGTTCTTGGCGTAAAGGCACAGATGAAAGCGCTGGCGGGTGCTTTTGTCACCCAGGTCGTCGCTGTTGTGAATATAGGCTTCCATCCCGATAATGGGTTTGATCCCCTCTTTTCTCATCTGCTGATAAAAATCGATCGCGCCGAACATATTGCCGTGATCGGTAATGGCCACCGCGTCCATCCCCAACTCTTTGAGCCTTCCGGCCAATTTGGAGATTTTGTTGGCGCCGTCAAGAAGCGAATACTCGGTGTGCAGGTGCAAATGGCAAAATCGGGGCTTCATCGCAGGTTAATCCCTTAAATTTGATTCATACTATTTGAAGTTTAACGAAAGGCGTGTTAGAATGGCTTAAAAGCGAGATTTAATAAGGAAAGGACGGGTATGGTCAAAGTCATACTGGTTGGATTGGCAGGCGCTTTGTTACTGTTGTTACTGCTTTTTTTAATGGCGGTTATTCAAGATCACAAACGCAGTAAAGAGATTCAAGATCGTCTGAAGATCAAATCACCCAAAAAAGAGAATCGCCCCGCCCAAAAGCCGCAAGATCACGACACCGCTTCGTCTCACCCCCGCCATACACAAAGCACCCAACCCCGCATCAAAGAAGACGAGGCCTCTCATCCCCCGCTCTCAACGACACCACCGCCCTCACAACAAGCAGAGCGCCCAACCAAAACCGAAGAAACTCCCGTTTCTGAACCCGCCCAAACAGCGCCGAGCGCCCCGCAAAAACCGACTCTGCATCCGCTGGCGCAAGAGATAAAAGAGAAAAATTACGGCACATTCGATCACTCCCGCCTGGTAGAGGAGATGGGATTGGGCGAAGAGGAGGTCGGCGAATTTGTTTCTGAACTGATTCATCAGGTAGAAGCGGCACTGCCCGATATCGAAGAGGAGCTTTCAGCCGGCAACCGTGAACGCATGGAACGCATTACCCACGGCCTTAAAGGCGCGGCTCTTAACCTTGGAAACGGCGGCATTACCGATGTATTGGTGGAGTATAATACCTATCTCAAACAACATGACAATCCCGATGTCATACGCGCTTTTCAAGAGCAACTTAACCGGCATCTGCAAAAACTCAAAACCCGCTACGCCGCTTAGGAAACAAAGATGGTGCAGTCGGCAAACAACCTGGTTCTCATTGGGTTTATGGGAGTAGGCAAAGGGCAGTTGGCCCGAGAGCTTGTTCGCCAGCGTCCCGATCTTTACGCCCTGGATACCGATGACTTGATTGAGAGCTTTACCAACACCAAAATCAAAAAGATCTTCGAGAACGCCGGGGAAAAAGCGTTTCGCGCCCTGGAGCAAAAAACCGCCGACTGGCTGGCGCAAAACGTACAACACGCCGTTATCTCAACCGGCGGCGGTTTTTACGCCGTAAACAACCTACGCCAAATCGGTACCGTCATCTATCTCAAAGCCGATTTTGAGTGGATCTACCGCCGTATCACCACGGCCCATAACGCCAAAAAGAAGCTGAAAAAACGACCGCTCTTTCAAGAGTACGAGAAAGCCAAAGCACTCTATCTCTCCAGGCAGGAGGGGTATGAAAAATCAGCGGATATTGTGATAGATATGCAAAACGCGCCCGTCGAAGAGACGGCGCGCAAACTACTCCAAAGCGTTACACTCTTTTAAAAGAGACCATTAGCAGTAGTCGGCCAACAGGCCCTCTTTAAGCTGGTTATAGGTCTCTTCCCCTACCAACCTTCGTACAATCGCCAAACCGAAGCAGATAGCCGTACCGGGGCCTCTGGATGTCATCACATTGCCGTCTTCGACCACCTTGCTGGCCGTTGTGTACCCTTCCAGGTTGCCGATCTGCTCTTCCACACTGGGATAACAGGTATATTTTTCTCCCAATACACCGGCTGTTTTCAGGGCAAACGGGGCGGCACAGATAGCGCCCACCACCTTCTCTTTGGCTTTCATCTCTTTAAGCAAAGATTGTACCGTCGTATCTTCGGCCAGCGCATGGGTACCGTCCCAACCGCCGGGAAGCACCACCATATCCAGCTCATCGGCCACCACGTTTTTGATGTCGGTATCGGCCTGCACCGTAATACCGTTGGCGCCGGTCACCAGCGTCTCGTTCACGCCGGCCACCACCACGTCGATGCCGCCCCGGCGCATCACGTCAATCAGGCTGACCGCCTCGATCTCCTCAAATCCTTTGGCCAGAGGTACACAGACTTTCGCCATTTTCGCCTCCTTATTTCACTTTATCCAGGTATTTGCCTTCCGTCGTGTCAACCCTTATCACATCCCCTTCCAAAATATGGTAGGGCACTTGCACCACCGCGCCGGTTTTAAGCGTGGCGGGCTTGCGACTGCCGCTGGAGGTGTCGCCTTTGAAGTTGGGCGGGGTCTCCACCACTTCCAGCTCCACCGTCTGGGGCAGTTCCACGGAGATCGGTTTGCCGTTATGAAAAAGCACATCCACGGTAAAGCCTTCATCCATAAACTTGATCACATCCTCACCCACCTGCTCATGCGTCAGACCGATCTGCTCATAGGTGGCCATATCCATAAACTGAAGCATCTCACCGTCATCATAGAGATACTGCATTGTTTTTTGCTCAAGGTTGGGAGTTTCAAACTTGTCGCCGGCGTGCACCGTCTTTTCAATCACGCGCCCGGTTGAGAGCGATTTGATCTTAATACGTACAAAGGCCGCCCCTTTACCCGGTTTGACGTGTTGGTACTCGACGACGCGGTAAGGCTGGCCGTCAATCTCAAGGCGAATCCCTTTTTTAAGGTCTCCCATGCCGATGGTTGCCATAGATACTCCTGTAGTGATTTTGCGCTGATTTTATCCAAAATTATCTGGAGAAGAGGTAAAAAAGCAGTGAAAGGACAATAGAAACAAGCATCGAGGTTGCAAGCGGAAAGTAAAAGATAAAGTTTTCTCGCCGAACAATAATATCACCGGGAAGTTTCCCGACAAATGAAAACAAAAGACCGACCAGCACGAGTACCGCTCCCGTGCCGATCAGCCACTTACCCAGCTCGGGCAACTTAGATCTCCTGAAGCTCCCTTAGTTTTTCGGGATCCATCGCTTTGGCCCGGTACATCAGCACCGGAATAAAAATCAGCGATACAACCACCGCCGCCACGGTACCGGAAATGAGCGCCACGCCCAAACCGCCGAAGATCGGGTCGGAAGCCAGTAGGGCAGAACCCAGAATAATGGCGATGGCCGTAAGCATAATCGGTTTGGCCCGCGTGGCACTGGCTACGGCGATGGCGTGCTGTTTGTCAAACCCTTTTTCTAACATCAGCGCTTTGGCAAAATCGATCAGCAATAGAGAGTTCCGTGAGCTGATACCCATCAGGGCGATAAACCCAATCAGCGACGTGGCGGTTAGGAAGAAGGTGTGCTCCGTCACCAGATCAGCCACCCAGTGGCCGATAATAACCCCGATAATCGAAAGAAAACTTCCCGCAAGCACAATCCCGCTGATGGTAAAGTTTTTGTAATAGACCACCAGCAAAAGGAAGATCAAAATCAACGCCGCGATAAACGCGGCGCCAAGATCACGGAAGGTATCCAGGGTTACCTTCATCTCACCGTCCCACTTCAAATCATAAACCTCTCCCGTTTTCTTGTCGGTCAGACGGAGGTTAAAAAGGTAGTCGGTCGTTTCAATATCGTAATCTTTGGCAAGCTCGTTCATGATCTTCTCCCGCGCGTCAAGAAGCGGGTAAACCTGGCTCACCAGGTCGGTTTCAGCCGTTACGTTGATCATGCGGCGCAAATCTTTTTGCATGATGGTGGGTGAGGCGGGCACCTCCCGAATATCCACAACCTCATTCACCGGCACCAACATCCCCTTGCGGTTCATCAGTTTCAACTGGGCCAGTTTGGTCTCCAACGCCTGGCGACTATGGTCACGCAGGCGCCGAGTCTTATCGCTCAGGCGCACAAACAGCCCGATCTGATCGGGATAGTCTTTGCTGTTTTTGTGGGCAACCACCATCCCCTCAAAGGCCAGGTACAAAATTTTATTTACCTGTTCTACGCTCAGCCCCGATCGGGCGATCTTGTCGGAGTTGGGAATCAACTCAAACTTTTTGTAAGGATCGTCCGCCATCACGTTAATATCAACCAGTCCGTCGGTCTTTTTAAATATCCCGGCCACCCGCTCGGCCAGCTTGTAAATGCCGTCATAGTTTTTGCCGTAAATTTCGGCCACTACCGAAGCAAGCGTCGGCGGGCCGGCTGGCTGTTCAATCATCTCGATCACCGTGCCGGGCACCAGCTTCTCGCAGTTGGCCTTGATGGTCGGACGCAGGCGGTGGACCATCATAAACGATGGTTCTTCCCGCTCATGTTTATCGGTCAGGTTAATCACAAGCTCCGCCTCATTCTCGCTGTTTTTAAACGCCGAACCCTTCACAAGGCCGGCGTAATCAAGCGGCGCGCCCTGCCCCAAATAGACTTCTATATCGGTAATCTCTTTTTCATGGCGCAAAATCCCAACCGTACACTCCGCCACGCTTTTGGTCTGCTCAATGGAACTGTCGGTGGGTGTATGAATATAAATACTGTAGGTATTGGCGCTCTTGCCCGGAAGCATCTTGGCCAAAACAATCTTGGTCGGAAGCATCATCACCGACCCGGCCAACGCCACCAGGGTCAAGACAATCACCAACCACTGCTTGGATGAAGAACCCAGGATATTAAAGACAAACTTCTCAAACTTTTTCATGCCTCTTTACCTCCCTCGCCCTTCTCTTTCTGCCAGTGGTGATGGTGATGGTGCATATGCGGCTTTTTAAGTAACAACCGTCCCAGATAGGGAGTAAAAATATAAGCCACAACCAGCGACGCCACCAGGGCGACCGGCACATTGGCCGGAATCGGCTTCATGAACTGCCCCATCATGCCGCCGACAAACGCCATGGGCACCATGGTCAAAATAATCGCCAGTGTCGCAATGTTGGTCGGCGCGCCGATCTCGTCGGTCGCTTCCACCAAAATATCATCCAGCGGTTTATCCACCGCGTCGTGCGCGTGCATATGGCGGTGAATGTTTTCAATAACAATAATCGCGGCGTCCACCAAAAGCCCCAAAGAGAGTAGGAACGCAAACAGGGTAATCCGGTTAATCGTCTGGCCGCTGATATAGGCTATAAAGAGGGTAATGGCCAAAATGGCCGGTACCGTCAATGTGACAATCAACGACTCTTTCCAACCCAAAAAGAAGATCAGCATCACCGAAATAATGATAATGGTAATAAAGATATGATCAACCAGCTCATTGACCGCGTCGTTGGCCCGTTTGCCGTAATCACGCGTAATGATAAAGCCGATCCCCATCTTCTCCAGTTTGGGCCGGTACTTCTCCATTTTTTCCTTGACCTCATTGGCAATAACCACCGCGTTGGCCCCCGCCAGTTTGCCAAGAGTTAGTGTCACGCCGTTTTCAAGAGGCGTGAACTTGTCACCCTTGTGTTGGGTCATCTGCACGCTTTTAAAATTTTGAATATCGGTACCGTCGGTAATTTTGGCCACGTTTTTCAGATAGATGGGCGAACCCATATACTGAGCGACAATCAGGTTTTCCACGTCCCGAATGCTCTCAATGGCGTTTTTAACCCCGAAAATCACCAATTTATTATCTTTGGTACGGCCTTTTACGTCAGGCACATCCACGGCCAGCGCTTTGAGCGCCTGCACAATTTGACCCATTGAGAGGTGGTAACCCGCCAGTTTGCCCAGATCCACTTCTATGTTGTACTGCTCTTTTTTTGCCCCTTTGATCTCCGTTTTGGAGACATTTTCTATGCGGTTGAGATCCTGCTGAATCTCCCGAACCACTTTAAAGAGGCGAATGTCGTCGATTTTGGAAGGATCTTTCTTATAAAAGGTAATACCGACAATCGGAATGTCAATATCCACGTCAAAGGGCTTAATCAACGGTTTCATCGCCCCTTTGGGCAACTCATCCATATGTTGATAAACCTTGTCGTAAAGATTCTGGTTGGCTGACTGGCGATCTTCGCCGATATAGTACATCACGTTGACCACACCGACATTTTCCATGGCAATGCCGTAGATGTGCTCAATACCTTTAATCTCCCGCAAACGCCGTTCCAGGGGATTGACAATAATATTCTCCACCTCACGCGGCGACGCCCCCGGCATCGGTACAATAATGGTACCGCCGGATACGGAAATTTGCGGATCCTCCTCCCGCGGCATCACCTCCAGCGAGATGTAGCCGATTATAAGTAGGAAAGCACCCAGAATCGGCGTAAGAGGATTGTGCAGGAAGCCTTTGGCCAGCTTACCCGCAATATCCTTGACCTGATAGGTTGACTTGTGCATCATTTGCCCTTTTTATTTCGTCACCGTCACCTGGGCATACATGCCCGGATAGACCGGTTTGCCTTTATAATCAAATGAGACTTTCATTCTAAACTGGTGGGTCATCGGGTTGGAGCTGGGAATAATGGCAAACACTTTACCCTCTCCCTCATAGCCTATTGAGGGAATCTCCACCTTTACCTTCTGTCCCACCTTCACGTTGATCAGGTCACTTTCCGAAATCTCGGTCATAATCTTCAGGCGGCTCAAGTCGGTCAATACGATCGCGGGCATACCCGGAATGGCCATCTCTCCCGCGTTGATCCGTTTTTGTACCACCACCGCGTCATTGGGCGCGCGTACATCCAGGTACTTATACTGGTTTTTGACCTCTTTGAGCTTGGCTCTGGCCTGGGCCACCTGCTTTTGGGCAATCTCAATCATCGCCTTGGTGTTTTTGGCCGCCAATTGAAGGTTTTCCAACTCATATTTACTGACCATCCCCTTTTTAAAAAGCCGTTCATGGCGTGCCAGGTTGGTCAAAATATTGTTGTATTGGTTTCGGTTCATCTGAAGCGCAAGCTCCGCCTGTGAAATCGCCAACTCCACCTGTGACTTGGCGCTGTCAATCTCTTTGGAGTCAATCGTATAGAGCAACTGCCCTCTTTTAACCCGCTCTCCCTCTGTCACGTAGACATTTTTGACAAAACCCATATAGCGGCTTGTCATCATCTTCTGGTTGTCAGAAACCACACTCCCCGTCAAAATCAGATCGCCGGCGTTCAGCGCCATCGCCGCCAGCGCAATCAAAAACGCGAACTTTTTCATTGGATTCCTTTATTGATGATATTTTCCAGTTCAAAGACCGTATTGTTGCGCTCAAAGCGCGTCTTAACCAGAGCCAAAACCGCCTGAATCTCTTCACTGTTTTTAATCAGCACGTCATTAATGGACATCAGCCCCTCTTTATAACGGCTGTAGTAGTTCTCATAGACCCGCTTGGTAAACTTGACCTTCTCGCGCAAAGAGGCGATATCATACTCTTTGCTCTTGATAGAGGTGATGATCTTATCAATCTGCAGGGCGATCCCTTTTTTGGCCAGGTCGACCTGATGACGCATCTTCATGCTCTGGATTTTGGCTTTCTCATACTTTGACTTGTCAATAAAACCGTTAAAGATGTTCCACTTTAACTGCACTCCGACCGTATAGGCGTCTTTGTCGGTAAAGTCGTTCATAAAGGTGTTGTCGGCACTGCCGTACTCGGCAAAAGCCCCCACCTGCGGAAGAAAACTCGCTTTCTCCACATCCACCGCCAAATCGGTTACCTCCAGCCCCATATGAGCCTTTTGAATATCAATATTGCGCGCGAGCATCTGATCTTTGGGCATTTTGGGCATCGGCACGTCATTATCCAAGGTTACAACGGAATTGACCTTGTCATCAACCAAAAAAGAGAGATACTGGTAAGCCAGGTCACGGTTGAGTTTGGCCTGGTTGATCATACGAAGCACATCAGCCTTTTTCGTTTTGACCTGCAACAGGTCAATATCAAGCGCGTATCCCTCTTCTACCATGCTTTTAACGGTGGCTTCAAGCTCCTCAATATTGTGCAATATGCGATTGAGGTTTTTAATAAAGTTCTCAACCAAAGAGATATTGTAAAAAGTTTTACGGGTCTCAAACAGCTTCTGGTTCAAAACCTTCTGCCGATCAAGTTTGCTGATTTGGGTCATCTTGTCGGTAATCTGACCGTAACGCATCAACTTGCCGCCCACAAAAAGCGGTACCTGATACTGAAGTTTTTCCTGAAAATGGTTTCTGGCCCCCGGATAGTTCAAATCCTCAGGCGCCATATCCAACATCCGATTCGCCATGGCGGGATTGCCCATCATCTGCGAAAAGGCGCCAAAATCCCCGCCCGACATCTGCATCGCCTGACCAATGCCTCCCAAAAAGTCGGTAAAACCAAAATCTCTGAAGGTGGCTTCACGACTTTGGAGTTTAAAACCAAAGACGTTACCGGCGTCATTGGAGCGTAATGCGTTCATGACCAAATCGAGCCGTCCGAAGTTGTAACCGACCGCTTCACGGTGCTCCATCTGGCGCATCTGCACATCTTTTTCGGCCACCTTGACTTCCAGGTTGTTTTCCCTGACAAGCTCCAGTGCGTGTTCAAGCGTCAGGTTCTCCTGCGTCGCCATCAACGGCAGACTGCACAAAGCGACCCATAGCAATCTTCTCATCCCCGCTCCTTCCATATTTTGGGATACAAGCCCGTCATTTTATAAAAATTTTGTTTAAATTGGTAAAAAAACCGCCACATCAAAGTATCACGTACTTGACATAAACCGATGCGCTCAAGCTGTCAAGCTCCCGCAAGACCTCTTCTTTCACATCATTATCTACCAAAATGACCGCCAGGGCCATCCCCTTTTTATCCCGTCCCAGACGAAAATCTGCAATATTGACATGATGCTTGGCCAAGATCTGCCCCACATCACCGATCACACCGGGCACATCGGTATTTTTAAACAGAATCATCCGTCCTTTGGGTTCCACATCCAGCGTAAAGCCGTTGATCTCCACGATTCTTTGGACATTTTCATTAAAGATCGTACCGGAAATCTCCATGACTCCCTGCTCGGTTGTTAAACGCAACGTGATCTTGTTTTTAAAAGGCCCTGTTGCGGGAGACTGCTGTTTATGTATCTCAATGCCCCGCTCATTGGCGACGAACTCGGCATTGACATAGTTGATATTCTCACCCAACGACTCCTTGAGCGCGCCGACCGCGGCAAACGTAGCCAAAGAGTCAATATACTCGCCAATCTCTCCCTCACCCGTAATCTTAAGAGATTTAATCGCACCGGCATTGGCCTGCGCGGCCAGGAAACCGATCTTTTGCATCAACTCCAGATAGGCTTTGGCGTACTCGGGAATCTCGTTTTCCCGAATGGGCAGGTTCAAAGCGTTGGGATAGCTGATGCCCCGTGCCGCAGACAACGCCTGCTGAGCCGCCTGGGTGGCGATTTTATATTGCGACTCATGGGTATTGGCGCCAAGATGCGGCGTTACGGTCACATTGTCAAGTTCAAGCAGGGGATGATCGGTTGCGGGCTCTTTGGAAAAGACATCTATGCCGGCAAAGCGGATTTTGCCGCTTTTGAGTCCTTCCAGCAGCGCCTCTTCGTCATACAATCCGCCCCGGGCGCAGTTAATCAGCACCACCCCCTCTTTCATCTTCGCAATCTCCTCTTTGCCGATCATCCCGATAGTCTCTTGATTTTTTGGGGTATGGATGGTTATGATGTCGCAGGCAAGAATATCATCAAAGTCGGTGGTATACTCCACCCCCAAATCGGTCGCTTTTGAGGGATCGATATAGGGATCGTATGTAATCACATCCATCTCAAACGCTTTGGCGCGAATCCCTACCCGACTTCCGATATTTCCAAAGCCGATAATTCCCAACTTCTTATCTTTAAGCTCATAACCGTACCACTTTTCCCGTTTCCAGACACGATCAAGTTTGAGGTGGTTATGGGCGTAGGGGAAAGCGCGCATACAGCTAAGCATATGGGCCATGGTCAACTCCACGGCGGCAATGGTATTGGCCGTGGGAACGTTCATCACAATAATACCGCGTTTGCTACACCCCTCAATATCCACATTGTCCACCCCCACACCGGCTCTTACCAGCGCCTTGAGGTTAACAGCGGCATTCAAAAAGGCTTCATTCACCTCCGTTGAGCTTCGCGTAATGGCAACATCCGCTTTTCCAATCACTTTTAAAAGCTCATCTTTGGGCAGGTCAGCCACATTGATATACTCAATATCAGACTGGTCGGCCAACATCTTCAAGCCGCTTTCATGTATATGGTCACACACCATAATGGTTCTTTTTTTCATCCGTTGTCCTTTTGCAAACTAATTTCAAACTCCCGCAATTTTTCCATAATCTTTCGCAATCTTTTTTGATCCGTCTCATGTAATATCAAAATACCGTCACTCCTTTTACGTAACAGTACATAACGGCACCCTTCGCTATCGAGTATTTGACGAAGGCAGAAAGCTTTATAGGCATCCAGATGCCGAATAGTGTAAGCGTCTTGCCGTTTTTTGGCGGAAGATTGTTTCAAAAGCGGGAGGGCCATCTCCATTTCGGTGACGGGATAGGAGAAATCGGGTTTTTCTTTTTTGGCCAGCTTTTTTAGCCAGCTGATCTTATTTGCGTCTGCCTTGGACGTTTTCTCAAAAACGTCCGTATGCGTGTTTGGCGCCGGCTTCTCAAGCGTGTCACTTTCGGCATACCGGTAAAGCGTCGCCAACAGCGCACCGACCGCCAATGTCGATATCATCCCAAACAGGAGAATCAACAGGCGGTTCATCTTTTATGCTCAAAGACGGTCTTTGATAATATCCCCGATGGTCAGACGATCTTCACTCTCATTAAACGCGTGCAGTGCATCACGCTCTTTTTGGCGCTCCAGTCTTCTGACGGAGAGGCGAATTTTGTTGGAAGCGGGGTCAAGCATCACAATCACCCCTTCAATCTCATCCCCTTTGTTGAGCTCTTCCATGTTCAAGGGGGCGACATCTTCTTTGCGAATCAACGCGTCCACACCATCTTCCAACTCGACAAAAAGACCGAAGTCTTTAATATCTCGGATCTTTCCGCTGACAATATCGCCCGTCTTGTGTTCAGAGGCAAAACGATCCAAAGGACTCTCTTCCAGCGCTTTTTTGCTCAGACTGATACGCTCTTGCTGGGGATCGATCTTGATAATTTTGACCTCAACCTCATCCCCTTTATTCAACATATCCTTGGCTTTGGCCCCTTTTCCCCAGGAGATATCCTGATTATGCAACAAACCTTCGACTTTACCGATACGAACAAACGCGCCAAAGTCGGTCAACGTGGTCACGGTCCCTTTAACAACCTCACCCTCTTTGTGCTGTTGCAAAAACTCTTCAAAAGGCTTGGGTTGAAGGTTTTTATATGAGACACGCAAGCGTCGGGTTTCGGGATTGATCTCAATCACTTCCACATCAATCTCGTCACCCACGTTCAAGTAATCTTTGGGGTTTTTAATATCCTTATCCCAAGAGACTTCCGAAACGTGCAGGAATCCTTCAATATCGTTGCCCAGATCAACAAAGGCGCCGTAGGGCTCAATGTTGCTAACCGTTACCTTGATGGCATCACCCTCTTCCAGTTGATCGACAATCTCTTCCCACGGATCGGGCATGGTCTGCTTGACAGAAAGCGAGAGGTGACGCTTCTTGGGATCATATCCGATGGCTTTTACCTCTACTTTATCTCCCTCTTTATAAAGGGTGGCGGGATTGACGGGTCCTTTGTAGCTGATCTCGGTATAGTGAACCAGTCCTTCGACACCTCCGACATCCACAAACATTCCGTAACTGGTGATCTTCTTGATCTCACCCTCGACCACCTTGTCCTCTTCCATCAGCTTCTCTACAATCTCCTTGCGGATTTTGCGTTGCTGATCCAGGTACTTTCTACGGGAGATCACAATGGAGTCACGATCTTTATCAAGTTTCAAAATCACCGCTTTGATCTCTTTGCCGATCGGGTTTTTGCCCATGGCAAACGCCGCCTGACTCATCGGCATGAAATATTCGACATTTTCTTTGTCAATAACAAAATAGCCGCCACGGTTTTTGCGAATCACTTTGCCTTCAACCACCATCCCTTCCGCAGTTTCGGCGTGCTCTTCAATAAATTTGCGCACATTGGCTTTGCGAATCGCCTTCTGGTAAGACGCCTGGGGACGCTCGTTTCGATACCCGGTAATCACGACAGGAATCGTATCACCGACTTTGAAGCGTACATTTCCCTCTTCATCCCGCAGTTCATCCAGATAGACCACAGCTTCCTGCTTACGACCCACATCCACAAGCGCCTGACCGTCATTTTCACGAATCTCTACGATCACACCGTCGGTTATACTGCCGCCCTGCTCCTTTTTCTCAAACGCGTCAAGCATCGACGCGAAGTCTTCCTCCATGTTCTCAAACTCTTCCATTGAGGCCTTATCCATTACCTGTTCCTTCCGTTTTCGGGCTCCTTTCGGGTCACCCGTGATTTTTAAGTCCGTTATTATACTTTAAATTCTCTTATTTTTCCAATAATCTCTTCAATAATCCACTCCGGGGTCGATGCCCCGGCGGTAATTCCGCACAATTTTTTCCCCTCAAACCACCCTTTTTCCAGTTCATCCTTCGATTCAATATGATAAGTATCCGGACAGTACCTGGCGCAGATAGTATAGAGCTGTTTGGTGTTGGAAGACTGTTTGCCGCCGATGACGATCATCACATCCGCTCTTTGCGCTAATTCCTTGGCGGCATCCTGGTTTTCAAAGGTCGCGTTACAGATGGTATTAAAAACGCGCACCTCCTTGTGCCTGGGCACCAGATAGGCAATAAGTTTGTTATACTCCTCAATCTTTCTGGTCGTCTGCGCCACAAGCGCCACCCGTTCTCTTAGGGTAATCTTCTCCAACTCTTCCACGCTCAAAATCGCGTAAACCGGCCCGTTGGCATAACTCATTACTCCTTTGATCTCGGGATGGTTAACATCACCGAAAATCACCACGTCATACCCCTCATCGCTCATCTTTTCCACAATCTGCTGGGGTTTGGTCACAAAAGGACAGGTGGCATCAATCACCTCCCCCCCTTTGGCTTTGAGCTTTTTGAGGTCATTTTTGGGAATGCCGTGGGTGCGAATCACGGTCGCCTGCCCCTCCTTGATCTCCTCCAGCGAATTGGCCAACGAGACATCGTAATCGCGCTTGAGTCGATCAATCTCCATATTGTTATGAATAAGCGGCCCTAACGTCGAAGCGCCGGGATGCTCCTCGGCAATCCTGATGGCCCGTTTGACGCCAAAACAGAATCCGTAACTCTTGGCCAGTTCGATTTTCATGCAGACACCCCCGTAATTCGTGAAAGCAAAGCGACAAAGTTGGGGAAAGAGGTCTCAATACAGGCCGTATCCTCGATCTCCATACCCGCAACCAGACCGGCTATCGCGAAACTCATGGCAATACGGTGATCACCGCAACTGTCAATGACGGCCGGTTGCAACTTTCCGCCCTCAATTTCATACCCGTCCTCAAACTCCCGGCAAGTAATGCCGCACTTTCTCAAACCGGCAACCACACACCCGATCCGATCAGACTCTTTGACCCTCAACTCCGCCGCGTTTTTGACGACACTCACCCCTTCGGCACAGGCCATGGCAATCGCCAAAGCGGGCAATTCATCAATCAACCAGGCGATTCGCTCACTCACTTCAACCCCGCGCAAAGGGCCGTTATAGGTTACTGCAATATCACCGATCGGCTCATAGCGATTCTCTTTACGGATCAGATCAATCTTTGCGCCCATCCGTTTCAAAACCTCATACGCCTCAATACGGGTGGGGTTGAGAGTGACATTTTTAATTACTACCCTGCTATCGGGCACGATGACCGCGGCCACGGCGAAGAAGAAGGCGCTGGAAGGATCTGAAGGCACATCAATATCCAAAGGATCCAAAGGCTTTTGAAGCGGATGGATCGTCACGCTCTCACCGCTCTCGATCCGCGCGCCCATTCCTCTTAACATTCTCTCCGTATGGTCACGGCTTAGCTCCGGTTCTTTAAAAGAGCTTATGCCGTCGGCCCGTAAAGCGGCCAGAATCATGGCGCTTTTCACCTGCGCCGAGGCGATGGGACTTTTATACTCAAAAGCTTTCAGCTCACGGCCGCGGATAGCCAAAGGGGCCAGATTGCCCTCTTCCCGCCCGTCTATCTTTGCCCCGATCTTGCCAAGCGGCCCCGTCACCCGGCGCATCGGACGTCTTCTTAAATATTTGTCACCCGTCAAAACAAAATGTCCGGGCACGGCACTCAACAAACCACAAAAAAGACGCATACCCGTCCCCGAGTTACCGCAATCAAGCACATCGTCAGGCTCGTTGATGCGCTCAGGAGGCGTAATACAAATCTCCACACCGTCGTCGTCTACTTTTGCCCCCAGCATCTGAACGATTTTCAGGGTATTGAGCGTATCTTCCGCCCTCAAAAAACCGCGTATTCGGCTCTTTTTATCCGAAAGCAGTGAGAACATCGCGCATCGGTGCGAAATCGACTTGTCCGCCGCAATCTCGTCACACACCAGCTCAAACGCCTTGGCCGGCTCCACCTTCAGACATCTCATCGCAACACCGCCCCGCACGCTTGTTGCAGAACCGCCAACACCTCTTCCATCACGGCGTTAATCTGCGCCTCTTCCAACGTCTCGTCCATCGAGGTTAAAACAAAACGGAGCGTCAAACTTACCCGATCGCCCAGTTTCTCATCCCAATACCGATCGATCGGATAAAACCGGTCCACCTCTTTGGGCAGGCTCTTTGACAACGCCTGTTTGATCTCACTGTAACTAAGGGTTTTGGGAACCAAGACGCTCAAATCCCGTTGCACCGGTGTCAAAGCGCTCATACGTTGCGCGTAGACAAGAGGCGACGTGAGTTTCGGTATCTCGATCTCCGCAAAATAGGTGTCGGGCAGATCATACGCTTTTGCCACTTCCGGGTGAAGCTTGGCTACTACTCCCACCTCCTTTCCTTCCACTATCACAACAGCACACTGATAGGGGTGCGCCAGCGCATTGGGCGCTTCTATATTGCGCAGTTCAAAAGGACCGATCACCGCTGAGAGCTTGTTAACAAAGAAAGGAAAATCGACCAAAGCGGGTTTACCGCTATTACTCACCGTCTCCGCCTCTTTCTCTCCGCTATGTACCAGTAAAAGATTAAACTGCTCCTCCCGCTCTTTGGAGAAAACCCGTCCCACTTCAAAAAGAGGAATCCGCCTTTTTGAAAAAGCCACGTTTCGCTTCAATGAATCAAGCATCGTCACCATCAGGCTGGGACGCAGGCCGTCCATTTCACTGGTAATCGGATTCACAAGCGCCTTGTCGGACTCCACCGGCTCAAACCCCAGCGCTTTCAGACGGCTGTTGTCGCAAAAAATGTAGTGCACCGTCTCAAAAAAGCCCTCCGCCACGGCCCGCATACGCAGATCACGGATAAAACGGTAACGCCGCTGGTCATAGGTTAAACGGTTCTCTTCCTCAAAACAGAGCGGCTTGACAGCAATATTGTCAATCCCGACCATACGGACAATCTCTTCAATGACATCCTGTCTGTTGAGAATATCATGCCGATAGGACGGTACCTCAAAAACCACCCGCCCCTCTTCGGTTCGTTCAATGCCAAACCCAAGACCGGAGAGAATCTGGACCACCCTGGAAAGCTCAATCGGCTGACCCACCAGGCGGGCAATCTCCTCCACGGTAATATCCAGTCGCAAAGGATCGCGCTTGATCTGATAGGAGCAACTGCCGCTAAAAAGCTCCCCGTCCGTATATTTTTGTAATAGAGTCATCAGATAGCGACACCCCAATGTCAGATTCGGCTCACTACCCCTTGACGTACGATAATAGAGCGCGTCGGTACGCCACCCGCTCTTTTTCACCGCCGGGGCGATCAAATCGGGCGCCACGTAACTGGCTTCAAAAACCATCACGTCATCCTCGTCAGACGGCCTGAAATCGTCATCTTGACAGATCCCTACCAACGCGACCCGACGATCATCACACACCAGCTCACCGATACCGCCGTCGAGCTCTTTGAGCGTCAAAACCGCCTGATCTTTACCTTTTGCAAGGGCTTTAAAGCCGTAGGCCCGCAATATAACACCGGTGGTATGGGTCGCGTAGGCCAAAAAGAGATCCACGCGCTTTTGGGGTACCGACTCCTCCACCCAGGCCAGACGTAGACGCAGACGCAAAGGCACCCGCCATTCAGTGCATTTGAGCGCGTGATAATGCAAATCGACGGCAGGCGTCCCCTGGGGTGTCAGTTTTAAAATCCTGCCGATTCCCAGATGACGACTCTCTTCAGGCACCTCTTCAAAAGCCCGAACGGTGCGTCCAAACGCCGTCGACAACTCTCTGGCTACCCCGTAAATGCTAAGACAGTCTCCACGGTTGGCGGTCAACTCAATCTCAATAATATCGTCATTCAAAAGGGGAGCCTCGCACAACGGCGTACCCGCCTCCAGCGATGTCACGCTCTCATCCAGCACCAAAATGCCCTCACCCAGTTTCGGCAGTCCGATCTCTTCGGCCGAGCAGATCATCCCCTCACTCTCGACCCCTCTGAGTTTTGCGTGACGAATCTTCATACCGTTGGGCATCTCGGCCCCCACCGTGGCCACCGGCACATATTGCCCTGCCGCCACGTTTTTCGCACCGCAGACAATCTGACGCACCGAACCGCCCAAATCAACCTGACAGACACTCAGTTTGTCGGCATCCGGATGTTTCACGCACTCTTTGACATACCCTACCACGATCTTTTCGGGAATCCTTACCCGCGTCAACGCGTCTACTTCCAGACCGATGGCGTTGAGCTTTTGACAAATCTCTTCCGTGGAGATCCCATCCAGGTCTACCCACTCATGTAACCACGTTCTTGTTACTATCATTGAAACTGCTCCAACAGACGAAGATCTCCCTCAAAAAGAGAGCGCAAATCGGGAATCCGGTGAATCAACATGGCAAATCGCTCCACCCCCAAACCGAAGGCATACCCGCTAACCCCCTCATAACCGACCGCTTTGAAGACGTTGGGGTCCACCATCCCGCACCCCAAAACCTCCAGCCAACCGGTTTTGGAACAGACCCGGCACCCTTTGCCCTCACAGAAGATACAACTGATATCAACCTCTGCCGAAGGCTCCGTAAAAGGGAAAAAACTGGGTCTAAAACGCACATCCACATCCCCAAACATCTCATGCAGAAAATCTTCCAAGATCCACTTAAGGTTGGCAAACGACACTTTGCCCTCTTCATCCACCATCAACCCCTCTACCTGATGAAACTGGGGGGTATGGGTCAAATCGAAATCACGACGAAAAACCGCACCGGGGCTGATCATGCGAATGGGCGGTTTTTGGCGCATCATGGTACGAATCTGAACCGGAGAGGTGTGGGTTCTAAGCAACATCCCGTCTTTGAAGTAGAAGGTATCTTGCATATCCCTGGCCGGATGGTAGTCAGGAAGGTTCAGCGCCTCGAAATTGTGAAATTCATCCTCTACCAGCGGCCCCGCCTCGACTGAAAAGTTCAACGCGGTAAAGTAGTCGATAATCCTGTCCATCGTCTGCATCACCGGATGGAGCGCCCCTTTGACCTGACGGGGCGAATACAAAGAAACGTCCAGTGCTTCCGATCGCAGTTTTTCGTTCAACAGCGCCTCTTCCAGCGCTTTTTTCCTCTTCTCAAAAGCTTCGGTCAATACCTGCTTAAGACGATTGAGCTCTTTCGCAACCGCCGGCTTCTCCTGGGGCGGGACGTTTTTAAGCTCGGCAAACGCTTTGGCCAATTCTCCCTTTTTGCCAAACAGCGCGATACGAATCTCTTCCAACTCCCGCGACGACTCGACCGCCGCGATCTTTTCCAACCATTGCTCCATGGATCTCTCCAAGCGTAAAGTGGGCCGATTTTATAACAACCTTTATTAAGAGGCAGTAAAAGCGGTCCACACTGCCGTTTTTTACCGCATACAACCCCTCTATTTGCTATAATGCTTTGTAATCAAAAGCGATAAAAAGGAGTTGTTAGTGTGTCTTTTTTGTAAAATCGTAGAAGGAGAGATCCCCTCCAATAAAGTGTTGGAAAACGAAGATTTTCTGGCCTTCCACGACATCAATCCCGTCGCCCCGGTTCATATTCTCATCATTCCCAAAAACCACGTGGACAACTTCCAATCCGTCCCGCCTCACATGATGGAAAAGATGACCGCCTTTATCCAGGAGGTGGCCAGAGAGCTCTGTCTGGATAAAACCGGCTACCGCCTGGTTACCAACAACGGTAAAGACGGCGGGCAGGAGATCAATCACCTCCACTTCCACCTACTGGGCGGCGCCAAACTCAAATGGACCCACCTCGCAGAAGGGGATACCCATAAAAATATCTAAGAAAAAGGGCGCTGATTCACGTGTCCTTTTAACCATTCCCTTACAGCGTTAACCTGTTCGCGCGTCCGTTCGGTTGCCGTTGCGCCTTCACTACGGCGCGCGTTCATAGAGGCACGGTTATCAAGGAGCTCCAATACCTCTTTGCCGATACGACTATCAACCTCCTGCAACTCCTTTAGACTCAATTGCGAAATATCTTTACCAAGCTCTTCCGCATGGTTGACGACATTGCCGACAATATGATAAGCGTCACGAAACGGCAACCCGGCCTTTTTAACCAGCCAATCGGCCAGATCGGTCGCGGTAAGATGTCCGACCATACAGGCAGATTCCATCGCCTTGGTGTTAATTTCCATCTCCGCCATCATCTCTGTCAATACCTTTAATGACAGTTCAGCGGTTTTGACCGAATCAAACACCCCCTCTTTGTCTTCTTGCATATCTTTGTTATAAGCCAACGGCAAACCTTTCATCACCGTCAAAAGGGCCACCAAGTTACCGTTTACACGGCCCGTTTTACCACGCAAAAGCTCAGGAATATCGGGGTTTTTCTTTTGAGGCATAATAGAGCTACCCGTCGCATGCTTATCACTCAAACGAATCCATCCAAACTCGCTTGTACTCCAAAGTATCAACTCTTCACTCAGGCGACTCATATGCATCATCATGGTTGCGATATTAAAAAGAATCTCCAAGGCAAAATCACGATCACTCACCGTATCAAGACAATTCAGCGTAGGGGCTTTAAAACCGAGTATTTGTGCCGTCATACGACGATCGATAGGATGGGGCGTACCCGCCAAGGCCGCGCAACCGATGGGCGAAAGATTATTTCGCTCATATGAACTCATAAAACGTTCATAGTCACGCTTAAACATACTGGCATAAGCCATCATATGATAACCGAAGTTGATCGGCTGGGCATGTTGCAAATGCGTCATTCCCGGAAGTAGCACATGGGCATGACGATCAGCAATATCAACCAGCACCTCTATCAACTTGAGCAATAAATCAGCAATAATTTGATTGTGTTTTAAAACATATAGACGAAAATCAAGAGCGACCTGATCGTTCCTGCTTCGCGCCGTATGAAGACGTTTGCCGGCATCACCCACACGCCTGGTCAACTCGCCTTCAATAGCCATGTGAATATCTTCGTCATCACCGTCCAACTCTAATCGTCCCGCCTCAATATCTACCAAAATTTCCTGCAACCCTTTATCGATCTTCTCATAATCATCCCCGCTGATAATGCCCTGCTCTTTTAACATCAACGCGTGCGCACGTGATCCTTGAATATCCTCCTGATAAAGGGCTTTATCGAAGGGAAGCGAATTGTTAAGCTCTTGAAGCAGTTTTGAACTCTCTTGCGTTATACGGGCCGAAGCGATCTTTTTTGCCATTAACCGTCCTAGATAAAAAATTGAAAAGTTATTTTAACGTAAAAGTAAAAAAAGACTTTGTCTGTTGAGAAAAGAGTATATAAAACAATCGTGCCTTGGACTATTCCTATCTAGTCAGTTACACGCAGGAACATTACCGCTGTCTGATGCAAATTTATGAAAAAATTGGCGCATATGACGCAAGCTTTTTTTGAACTTTTCAGAGTGGAGTATTTTTAAGGCATTTTTGTCTTTTTTGTGCAATGTAATCAGTTGCTTCGCGTCATTGGCAAAAATTTCTTCCCACTCTTTTTGCGTATGTAGTGCCAAGACCTTATCACCAGATCCATGACACTTTTTACAAAGCTTCATATATGCCCTCTGGCCTTTATAAACGGAAGCATCTGCCTGCACAAAAAGGAGTCCTATGATCAACATACAGGAAGTGGCATTTTTCATTGTTGACCTTTCAGGCTTTTTTTTATGATATACCAGCTATCTTTAGGAGGAGATAAATATTGATTAAGGAGTACCAATTGAAATGAAGAAACAAGAAGTATCCTCCAGCCCGGCACCGACCTACGTTCCCACGCCCGGGGGGCGCAGTATTATCAGCGCGGAGGGGCTTGACTTCCGGGTTCGGGATGGGACCGGGTATAACCCCCTCGCTATAGGCACCGGACA
>Ga0256843_1000036_pt1 | contig 109469 bp, 106 predicted proteins | sample AlvinellametaG_FD_191572 | JGI IMG/M metagenome (GOLD analysis project Ga0256843, IMG submission 191572) | Pompeii worm associated microbial communities from hydrothermal vent at the East Pacific Rise, Pacific Ocean - Alvinella | ecosystem: Host-associated > Annelida > Integument >... | reverse complement strand
CTAAAGATATCCAAAGAGTAGATATCCAGACACAAACAACTGTAAAACTTCGAGAGACAACTCCTGAAATGCAAGGAGATGTTGCAGTAGAGCCAACAGAGACAGAAGAGATCTCTCCTTCTGTAAAAACAGAAGCGGAGATAGAAACAGAGATAGAAACACCGACTCCAACACAAGAAGATCCAAACTTTGAGAAGTTTCAAGAACTCATTGCAAAAATAAGTGACAGAAATGCTCAACTCGGTGAATGTTTTAAAGAGCAGATCCAATTTATATCTTTTGAAAACAACACTCTCACATGGGAGAGTTGTGCCAACGACAACTGTAAAAAAGCATTGCGCCACGGTTATGGTGTCATCAAACTTTTAGTTCGTGAAATTTATGGCTTTGAGACAACTATTAAAGGTCTGCCTTGCACAAAAGAGATCCCTCAAGAGGAAGAAAACACTCCTAAAGCACAACCACAAGGGGCACAGAGTGCCTCAACTATTGAAGATATAGAAGTGGGAGGCGCGGCATCTTGTGTAAGTGACTGTACCGAAGCTTCTATGCAGGATGAGTCAGACGGAACAGACATCACAAAAGAGCCTATGGTACAAAAAGCCATTGAACTTTTTGAAGCAAAAAAAGTAACGGTTCAGTCAAAAATCTAACTCTTTTTTGCTCGTTGAGAAAGCCGCTTTGTAATATTTTTCAAAAGCAAAGAGAGATGTAGAAACTCAACATAGTGCATTATCTTAACAATTGCATCATATTTTTTATCATTCATATCTTCAAGATAGGCACGTATAGCATCAAGGTCTTCTTGCATATTTTGTAGATATTTTTGTAAAACAAAAAGAAAAACTGTACAGAAGAACAAAGAAAAAAATATAATTACACTCCCTGCCATAAGAGCACTCTTTAGAGGAAGGAAAAAACTCAAAACCATAAAAAGAGTAGCAACATAAAGCAAAAACAACGTACAAAAAAGAAACAGTAACTTTCTAAAAAGCTCTTTTTTTAAACTTAACACAGTTTATATCCCACACCACGAACAGTTTGAATATACTCTTTGTCTTTATTTGGATCTATTTTTTCTTTAAGTCTATTAATAGCGACATTCACTGTTTTATGCTGATAATTCTCACTATCTCCCCAAACATTTTCTAAAAGGTAATCCCGTTCAAGGACAGAATTTTTGTTCATAATAAACTCTACAAGCAGATCAAACTCAAGCTTTGTCACTTCAACGGCCACCCCCTCAACGAAAAGTTCTCGTGTACTTTTATCAAGCAGCAGATCTCGAAAAACAAGTTTTCCTTCATGGTGTTTTTTTGATGTTCGCTTCAAAATAGAGCGAACACGTAACAGAAGCTCTTTCATATTAAAAGGTTTTGTTATATAATCATCACCACCACACATAAAGCCTGCTTCAATATCCTCATCTCTATCTTTCGCACTTAAAAAGATCACAGGAACTTCAATCCCCTTTTCTCGAAGTTCTTTTACAAACTCACTCCCCTCAATACCCGGAAGATTACGATCCATAATAAGCAAATCAATCTGTTCTTCTTCAAGTATCTGTCGGACTGTCTTTGTATTTAAAAATCCAATAGTCTCAAATCCCTCTTTTTGAAGATTGTACTCTAAAAGTTCTAAAAGGTCCTCTTCATCATCAACAATGACAATATTTGCACTCATTGACTATCCTTCTTTTTATCTTCTCAAATTGTAGCAAAAACTCTGTTTTATTTTTGCTATAATTTTGCATGAAAATTTTTTTACCGCTCTTTTTACTCCCACTATTTCTTTTTGCACACCAGTTACGTGAAAACTATCTTCATACTGATTATAATACAACAACAAAACAACTCACTCTCTCTTTTGAAATAGAGACTCGTCTTTTAGAGAAGAGTTCAATAGATGACAATCACAATGAAATTATCTCTTTTAAGGAGCTCTATGCCCATAAAGAGCAACTCCTCAAAGAAATACTACCCCATATACATCTCTCTTATCAAGATAAAGCACTCTCCCTCAATGATCCAAAGATTACCTTTCACAGATATAAAACACAAACATATATGGAACTCAAAAAAAGCTTTAAAAATGTAACACTCAATGGTCTCAAGCTCCATTATGATCTCTTTTTTAACCAAAACAAGAGCTATAAACTCCTCATTCATCTACCAAAGAAACAAGATGCTGTTTTAAATCGTTCTCATCAAAGTTACACCTTTACAACAGATACGATGTCACAATGGCAACGTTTCAAACTCTTTGTCAAAGAGGGCATCCTTCATATTTTAGACGGTACGGATCATCTTCTTTTTATTCTGATGCTCTTAATCCCCAGTGTTCTTAGCTATGCAGAGACAAAAAACGGACTCAAAAAGAGTCTTATCTCCCTACTAAAGATAGTAACAACTTTCTCTGTTGCACACTCTGTTACACTCTTTATTGCCGGAATGGGCTTATACACACCAAACAGTATGATTATTGAAAGCGGTATTGCTCTCTCTATTTTTATTGTTGCTCTGCTCAATCTTTTACAAAAATATAGCCATGTCAGCTATGGTATTGTCTTTGCCTTTGGTTTAATTCATGGGTTTGGATTTGCCAATGTTTTGGAGATTGCAGGAGTTAAAGAGAGTCTCTCTTTTATTGTGGCACTATTTGGCTTTAATATTGGTGTGGAGATCGGTCAAATTTCTGTTATTTTACTCACCTTGCCACTGCTCTTTTTTATTATGAAACAGCAATGGCATATGTTTGTTGTTAAAACCATTATTTTTATGACTATGGGCATCTCTGCTTGGTGGTTTTTTCAGCGTGTCGGCTTAGTGTAACTCTCTAAAATAAACAAATGATGGTTTTTTCATACCATCTTTTTTCAAAACACCAAAATACTCTTCTGCTTTATTAAAGTAGCCTACATGACCACTGTAATCGAAATAGTGAAAAACTCCAAAGAATATCAGTGCTGCCTCTTTTTGCATTTTTGGCAGATAATGAACAAATCCTTTATACACATCTGCTTGAATCTGCTCACCACCTTTACCATAACTAGAGATTGCCAGATAAGCCAACATCGTTGGTTTTTTATACTTTTTATGAAGATATTTCGCAAGGTTGTATGCCCGCTGTGGTGTATTTAAAATATCATCTTTGCTATTTCGTGTCAGTGCCCGCATCTCTTGAAAAGCAATAAAGTCTGCACTTTTAGCCGCTCTTTTTAATGAAGGATCAAAAAGTTTCCACTCTTGCGGTTCATTAACTTTGGCATAGTTACCAAAATCACCGACACATGGTCCAACAAGAACATTTGAAGCTTCTCTTACAATTGCAAAACTCTTTAAGAAAAGATCATTCATACTGGCCAACTTTTCACACCCTGCCATATTATATTCAGGATTAAGCACAACAATCTTTTTTCCATGAAGTTTTTGTAAATAACGGCTAAAGTGTCGCAGTTGTTTATAGTAGGCTTTTTTATGTCTCTTTATATAGTTTTCAGAGATTTCATCTCCAAAATAGTAAAAGATAAATACCGGAGTATATCCCTTGTCTATAACCTCTTTTTGCACTTCATCTGCACTAAACCAATCCTCTTGCCAATTACGAGTAATCCAGATCACAACACTCTTAACATTGGGAGCTTGATGACGGAGTGCTTCCGTAATATATGCATGCGATGCACCTGTAATATTACTATCTTTAAAGGAGTAGTGTCCCGCTTTTTTACTAATGTCAAACTCACCGACACCTATAAGCATTGTTGCCTGAAGTGTCAATGAAAACAATAAAATACTAAAGAGTTTTATCATAATTTATAAAGATCCTAATTTTAGATTTTGGTTTTAGTTCCCTGATATCTAAGAGATAGCGAAATGGTTTCTCTTTTTTTAGTGTTGCTTTAAAACCAATAATTTCACTTTCAACACCATGTAATGTTACAGTAGGATCAACCGATATTTCATACTTCAAATTTCTTATTACATGCTTATTTTCATTTGTAATGGTTAAAATAATCTTCTTCTGTGTCAACTCTTGTTCTATATGTAAATCTCGTTTTTCAACAGCTCTTTTATAGATCATTTCACCATTCATAGGGTGAAATTCTTTATGCTTCTTAACATATGCAAAAAACTTATCTAAAATAACAATATTTGAACCAAAACTCATTAAGTGAGTATGAACAGAAAGTGTGTACATCCCATCAAGGTTAACAACAGTATGGAGCTCTTTTATCATATTTGTCAAGATCTGCTTTGAAGACCAATCCAGATTGATAAGATAGGAGTAGTCATCTGTTGCGTGACGAGGAATAATTAACATTGAATCTTTAAAATAAGCCGTTAATCTATTTTCTCCTTCATTGAGAACATATTTATACCCCGCCTGAGAGAGGTATGCAAAAAGTTTTTTATCAATCTCTTCACGAGGTGGTCTAAAACCGATCACCGGTTTGGATGTAAGTGCTTCAAGAAGCTCTTTTGATCCTTGTGTCTCTTTTTCATAGACAGCATCACTTTGACCTACAATTTTATCATGGCTATAACTATGTGATCCAATCTCAAGATAAGGAGATTTTCCGACCTCTTTCATTAAGGCAGTATGTTTTTTTGCAAGTCGAGCAACACAGAATGCCGTTACCGGAAACTTGTGTTTTTTTGATACATTTGTAAAATGCAAAAGATTTTCATATCTATACTCGGTATCTTCTTCAACAAAAACAACATTCTTCGCATCAATATAAGGATAAGGAACAACAGTTGTCATATTATGAAGATACGCCAACATACCTTTAAATAATTTTGTATAGAGTTTCTGCTCTCCATTCATAAAAATATAACTTGGAAAAGAAAAATATACCCACTTTCCCCTACCCTTTGATCCATGCCAGATCAATGCACTCTCTTGAGCATTTAACGTCTTCTCTTTGGAGAGTGAAATATAGTTTGTTTGTGACCAGTTCGTCAAATACGCATCTGCAACCAAATCTTTATTTGTTTTAAAAACAGGTAAGGGATCATACAAACTCATATCCATACCCCAACCATCTGGAAGATATATAGCTAAAGGAGAGCTCAATCGCACTGTTAAAAAAGGAACTGCTTTTTTATTAAGTTTAATCGTATTTATTTTATTATTTAACTCCATACCTGTAATAGTATAGACAAGATTATTCTTTCTGTACTTTAAATTTTTATCTAAAAATCCACTTGTAAAATTAAAAAGCAATCTACCTCCATTTTTTACAAAAGTATCAATATCACTGATTTCATGATCAGAAAGAGCCATCATATCAAGCGCAATAACAAGTGCATTTTTTTTGATTCCTCGTAAAGCATCAGCATCAATATTGTGAACTTCATATCCATTCTGAGAAGCAAGATTTTGTAAATAGTGCAAACGCTCTTCATAGTTTGCATAATCCATCCCATTCTTTTTATAGAGTGTTTTGAGCGTATCAGATTCTAAAAAATAGAGCGCCTCTTTTGTCCGCATATCAAAAAAAGATTTTGAGTAATAGTTTTGGATCAGGTAATAACTACTTGCTGCTAAAAAGAGTAATAATACAAAAAAAGCAAAAATAAGTTTCAGACCATAATAATCTCTCTGTTTCTCAATATAATAAAGGGGGGAATAGACCACAAACTACTCCTTTGTAAAGTACAAAAGATCTCTACCCTCAGATTTGAGAGCTTTTTCGTAAGTCATTTTTGCACCTTTTTTCTTTTTCTCTCTAGCCTTATACAAAAAGTATGCTATAACACCAAAAACCATTGTTAGCAAAGTAATTGCCAATATTAAAAATGATAAAAACGACAGTACATTCATTATTCTATTCTTCCTTTTCTTTCAAGTTTACCCCAATTCATATCAATACCAAACCACTCCTCTATTGTAGCAAATATTTTTGCAATATTGATCACCGTAATAAAAAAAAGCCGGTATATAATAGAGTAAGGAGCCAAAGAGAGAGACTCTTTTGTCAACAAAAGACAATATATCGCACCTGCAACATCTAAAACCGTAAACATAATCCACCAAAACAACAATAATTGACTCGCTCCGCTTGCAATGGCAAGATAGATCATGAAAATATCACCCCAAACCTGCATAAAGGGCCAAAAAACTGATTCAAAAAGCATATACCACATTACAAAAGAGAGCGATGGACGTTTTGAAAATTTCCATAGATATTTTCTATTCTTTCTAATCGCCTGTAGAATACCCCGTGTCCAACGATAACGCTGTTTTAAGAGATCGAGTAAATTCTCAGGAGCCTCGGTATAAGCTATCGCATCCGGTTCAAAATCAATTTTATACCCTTTTGCTATTAAAGAGAGCGTTAAATCGCAATCTTCTGCAAAAGTATCATGAGCATAGCAACCAACTTCCATTATGGCATCTTTTCTAAACATTCCCAAGGGACCGGGGATAATATTAACCAGCTTTAAAAGAGCCTGCCCGTTTTTAACCATATTCAAGCCTTGAATATACTCCAAAGCCTGTAGTTTTGTTAAGGAACTATTCGTATTAACAACATTCACACTTCCGGCAACTGCGGCAATTTTTGGATCTTGAAAGTGCTGTACAAGTAATTCTATCGCATACTTATCCAGTTTAGAATCCGCATCAACACAACAGATCAAATTTCCCTCAGCATGAGCAATACCGTAGTTAAGAGCCTGCGACTTTCCAGCATTTCTTTTTGAAATCACACGTAAACGCTTCTGTCCATCATCAAACTCAAACTTTTTTGCCAAATCATATGTTCGATCTTTACTTCCGTCATCAATAACAAGAATTTCCAAATTTGGGTATGTCTGAGAAATAATACTTTTTAGAGAGTGAATAATAACATCTTCTTCATTATAACAAGGAACAATAATAGAAACTCTATCTTGTTTATAAATAGAAAAATTTTCATCGGCACTTCTACGAATTGTTTGCAAAATTGAGAAGAACATCAAAAGCAAATAGCGAATAATGATTAAAATAGTAAATACAAATATCAAGATCACACCAAAGCGAATAAAGATATTTGTCGCTGTTATATAGATAGTCTGCAAATGCTCAACACTGTAATATGTCAACCATAAGCCACAAGCCATAACAAGCAAAAAGAGAAAAAAGTTAAAAATTTTTACCATTTGTAACCCGCTTCAAGTTTACACTCTTTATAGTTATAAGATGTGCCAGCAGAGAGACGTGTTGCATTACTGTAGAGACAGCCTGCATTATAAGAAAAAGAATTTTTAGTATTCCCAAAAATCCAGAGTCCAAATTTATAAGGGTCTGTATTGTCTTTAAATGAGTAGCCAACACCTATTTTCCCACGTAAGGCAAAGTAACGAGAGAAACGATACTGCGGATCGATACGGATCAGCGTAGAGTCTGAAAAATTTGGTGAATAAAAACAGCTTGTAGCTTTTGAGTGACTTGTGTACCAACCCTCAAGTGCTATATGGTATGAAAACTTCTTCTGTAAAAAAAGTTTATAGTAAAATCTCCAATCATACTGTGCAGTTACTTCTCTATCTTGATTACTAAAAAAATTCATCGTGACATTTGCCCAAAGATCTCTATCTTCTTTCATACTTATATAATCTGAAAGAGAGAGATGGTGTGCTGTTATACGCTTTTCATATGGGCATAAAGCGAAAGTATAAAAAAGTGCATTTTGGTGTGTATATTCTAAAGAGTAACTGTGTTTATTATAACTATTTTCATAGAGAATTGTCGGTACAAACTCAGTAAAATCTTTTGTTTTATTCACTCCTAAACGAAACGAAAAATTCTTTGCAAACAACCATGCTCCATAACGCATCCCACTATATTTTTTAAGACCTTTTTTTTGGATCGAAAAATAACCACCATCAACACCAAGAGCCAAGTCACGGCTCACTTGAGCTTTTTTATAAAAGAGATCAACCGTATCAAAAGCAATATTTTCACTATCTTCAAAATGATACGCTTTAAGAAGAAGAGCATTTTGCTTCTCCTCTTCAGTATGGCTTAGGGCGAAAGAGTGAATTTCTGTTTTTGCAAACTTTTGAATAGAGAGAGGTTTTGCATAGATCGTCCCAAGTACCTCTTTTTCACTCGTATATTTTTTATTTAAAGCAGCATCAAGTTCAATATCATGATATTTTTTCGATTTTGCTACACCAAAAGAGTTTTTTTTTTACGAATATTCAGACTTAAAGGTTGTGCTTTTAAACGCTTAATCTCTTTGAGAGCATTCTCTATATATGGCGTCAGCAACATCGCTTTTTTATATTTTCCAGCTTGCCAGGACTCTTTTGTAATTTGGCACTCTTTTTTACTCTTGTCACAATGAATTTGTAAGGTTTTATAACCTTTATCTTGATGCTTATCTGTTGCATATGCTTGAAAAAAACGTACTAGATAGTTATTATTTCCTAATGATTTAGAGAGAGGATCATATATTGAAACTGCAATATATTTTGCATTTTTAAAACTCTCCTGTTTACGAAATGCCCAGAGTGCATTTTTCTGATATGCAGCACTGTAAAATGCTTCATATTTTTTGAAATCTTGTGATTGCCATGCTTCTTTCCACGAATTTAAAAAAGCTTTTAAATCTGGATCGATCGGATGAAATGATGACTTTTTCAATTCTTCTAAAAGCTTCTGAGCCTTTTGTAGTTTATTGTTTTTCATCATATTATAAGCATAATGATAACGCAATTCATCAGAATCTTTTGTCCAAAAAAGAAGAGAAAATTCACCTTCAGCCTCTGCATATTCCTGCGCATTTTCCAATGCAAAAGCGTAACGATAACGGACATCCGCACTATTTGGATACTTTTGCAAATAAGATCTGTAATACTCCAAGGCTGATTTATAGTGACCGTTAAAATAGAGAGAATCTGCAAGTTTTAACTGTTTTGATGCAATATCATCAAAATAACTAGCAATGGTTGCACCACTGTTGCTTGTTGTATAGCGAGGAGAAACTTTTAAAATTTTTGCCTTTAAATCAACAAGTTCCTTAGAGTCGGGATAATGACTAATTGCTCTATCCAAGACATCTAGCGCCTCTTTTGAAAAACCATTCCAGTAATAATTTTTTGCTAAAAGTAAAGCACTTTGCAAACTCTGTTTTTGTGCTGCATAATACTCTAAATAACCAAATCCGGCATAATAATCTTTTTTCTCAATCAAAAGTAAACCCAGCTGTTTTTGTGCATCAAGATCTTGTGGATTTTTTGCAACATACTCTTTTAAAAGAGTAATAGCTTCTTTTTTTCTATTTGTTTTTAAATAGAGATCACTTAAATATTTAATATTTTGAATATTATGACCTTTTTGTGATCGCTTTTGATAAATATTAATAAGTGTTTTATAGTGATGATTCAACTCAAGTAATGCTTCTTTGATCTCCTGATCCTGAGGATTATATAAAGCAAGATTTTCAAAGAGTGCTTTTGCTTGAGTATTTTCTTTCTGCCACATATAAACAAAAGCTTTCGCTTTCTTTGCATCATAAAGGAGATCCGGATCTTTTGTTTTAATAATTACATAATTTAAATTTTTCAATGCTTCCGGGAATTTTTGATTCCACGAAAAGATCTTTCCTTCCATAAGTCTTGCTTCCAAACTATTTGCTAAACTCTTTTTATGTAAGATATCTAAAGCTTTAGGAGTCTCATTATTCCATAGAAGATATTTTGCTTCTAAAATAAGAGATTGCTTCGTTGCATGTTGTTTATTAAAGCGATCAACCAATGCAATTGCTTCATTCTCTTTATGCAGAGCATTCAAACCGTTTGCATAGGCTTCCAACGTTTTATAATTTGCATTTGATTCATATGCTTTTTGTAGCTTATTAATATAATTTTTTTGACTCTTTTGGAGCTTCTCTCCAACTGCTTCTATTTTGTTATTATGTGGATATTTTCGAACAAGATAACTATAAAGTGTTCTAGCCTGTGTCATCTTTCCCAAATAGAGATAACTATAAAGTAATTTTATGCCATACTCTTTATCATAGCTTGCACGATAGAGTTTTTCATATAACTTTACAGCACAATTATATTTTCCCTGATAATAGCAGATGTCTGCTCTGATTTTTGCAGCATCTATATTGTTTTTTTGTTCAATACGAGCAAGTGCTTTTTTACTCAAAGCATAGCGAGAATCCCATAAATATATATAGGCTGCTTTAATATGATAAAGATCATCTAATTGTACATTATTGTGAACAAGTGCTTCATAAAGTTTTGAATAAAATTGATAATTGTTTGAAGAGTAGTATGTATCTAAACGCTTCTGTGCTTCCTTGACTTGAATAGGTTCGCTCAAAGATGCCTCTTTATAAATTGCCTCTGCCCGCTCTCTTTGTTGAATACTATTAGCAATTTTCAATGCACTTTTGTCATGGGGTTTTTTTGCCAAAACTTCTTTAACTAACTGCATCGCTTTTGTCTTGTTATTATGTTCAACATAATACTTTGCCAAAAGTAACTTCTCTTTATAGGCATTATTAGGATTATGCGCAATAATATCCTCTAAAATTTTAGGATCAAGATCCAAAGCAAACAGGGAATAACTCCACAACAAACAGACAACTAATATTTTTTTCATCGGAAACACCCTTCTAGATCAACACTATTTATGGGTTCCCATATACAACTAAAATGGAGATCAGGATTACTTTGCGTAAATTTATCTGCAATGATATAGACATCTTTTGGCATAGTATTGACAACCATATAGTAGAGTTTATTACCGGCATGCACAATATAATCACTCCTACGACTTGTAGTAGTAACTTTTGGAAATTCATCTTTACTCTCTAATACAAAGAGTGTAAAGAAGAGTGATTTTTCAATACATTCATACGCCAACGCTTTTAATTCTGAAATATCTTTCATAACATTTTTATGCATTGGAAGAGTCTGATACTCTTTCGTATAGAAATCTGTACCTGTCGCCTTTTGCATTGCTAAAATCAAGTTATCAAAACTTAAATTGTTTGCAAAAACATCATCACATCCATACTGAAAAAATTCATACACATCTTCAGAACGGACAAAATTTTGATCCAAAATAGCAATGATATGTGTATTTGGAAGTTGTGCTTTTATAACACGAATTGTCTCAATATTATCCTGTGTACGCTTCATTAAAAGCAAAATAACATCCGGTTTAATAAAGATCTCTTTGAGTATTTTTTGAAATGAATCAGCATATTTTATTTTAAAGTGATCACGATTAAAAATATAACTAAAAATCTCTCGCATATCATCATGTGCTTTATCAAGTTCAGCAATTAAAATATTTTGTATTCGCTTTTGAGAATCATCTTGCAACTCTGACTCAAACTCTAAAAGAAAGTTACCTTCATTGATCTTAAAAAGTAGCTTTGGATACTCTGCATAATGCATAAGGTCTAAAATATTAACAACACGCTCATTTTTTTCATTTTTTGAAAGAGTTATAGCCATATCACTCAACTCTTCTGCAACTGTATAAATATGCTCAAAATTTTCATTGCTATTGTTCACAAGAAAAATAATCTTTTTGTCAAACTCCTGCGCCATTCTAATCAACGATTTATAAAAAGTATTGATCTCATAACGATCTTCAAAACCAAAAAACTCACCAAATCGATGTAAAACAACAACTTTCTCATCTTGAAGTGCAAAAAGTTTACGAAACTCTTCTAATAAAAACTCATATCCATATTTTTGTTTAAGCGCATTAAAATCACTTCGCAAGTAGTAAATATCCAACATCTCACGAATATTTGAAAATTGGTGAAATTGTTTAGCAAAAGTATCTGTTTTTTTATTAAAAAGAAACTCATCTTGCGGTGTAAAGAGCAGTGCTTTCTCTTTGTAAAGATTAGAAAGCAAATAGTATAAAAATGTTACTTTTCCACTTTTGGCAGGGCCACTAATAATCATAGAGTTAACATTAAGAAGTGTAGTATAGTTAAATTTAGACATAAATTGTGCCCTATCCTTTTCTAGATAGAGTGATTATACTAAAAAATAGTGAGTTTTTGGTAAAAAAAAGTAAAAATAATATAAAATCATCATAACTATTACTAATTTTCCACCCATGCCTCACTTCGGAATAAACGACCATCATCAAAGAGCTTTAATTTATATGCCAAAGAGCACTCTCCTGCTTCTATTTCCAAAAGAGCAATTTGTAATATTTTTTTACATTTTGAAGGAATATCAAAGTGCCCTTTCATTCCTGTTAAAAACTGTTTTAGTGGAACTTTTTTATCCATTCCAATAACATTATCACGGCATCCCGTTAGTCCGATATCACTTAAATATGCTGTACCCTGTGTGATCTGAAAATCATCACTTCCAACATGCGTATGTGTCCCGATTATCGCACTCACCCGCCCCTCTAAAAGCATCAACATTCCTCGTTTCTCACTGGTTGCTTCTGCATGAAAATCTATAAAGATATTTGTGATATCTTTATGCTTCAAATCTTCAATAATTTGTTCAGCACAACGAAAAGCATTATCACAATATGGCATACCGTAGTGCCCCATAAGGTTCACTACAGCAAGCTTCTCACCCGCTACTTCATAGATCTTGCATCCCGTACCTGCAACACCATCAGGATAGTTGTGCGGACGCAGGATCTCATGGCTCTCAAAGAGTGGCAAGATATCTTTTTTATCCCAAGAGTGATTCCCACCCGTCATCACATCAACACCATAAGAAAAAAGCTCATTGCAGTTTTTAGAAGTGAGTCCAAAACCGTGAGAAGCATTCTCATAGTTGGCGATCACAAAGTCAATCCCCTCACTCTCTCGCAATTTTGCCAAATGTGTCTTTACCATATCCCGTCCGGGACGCCCTACAATATCACCTATAAAAGCTATTTTCATCTACACTGCCTTTGGTTTGTTATTTCGCAGATAGTAGAGTGTTGCTTTGATGATGTCATCATCATCTCTGCTATCTGATTTGATCGTCTCTTTGGAGTCATTAAGATAGGTAAAGGTAATATTTTGCCCATAATTTCCAATCGATTTGATCTTTTTTTCAAGTGCTAAAAGTTTGATAACCATCAACTCTATAAACTGTTTTGTCGGCGTATCAAGCTCACCAAATCTGTCAATGAGTTCCTCTTCGATCTCATAGATCTCCACAACCTCTTCACATTGAGAGAGCCTGCGATAGATATCAAGACGGAGTCTGTCCTCTTGGACAACCTCATCGGAGATATAAGCAGAGATAGTCAGCTTAATATCGACTTTTATACGCTCACTCTCTTTGGTATTACTCAGCTCTTTAATGGCATCTTCAAGCATCTTGAGATAGAGCGAATACCCAATATTTTTAATATGCCCGCTCTGTGCATCACCAACTAAGTTCCCGCCTCCGCGGATCTCTAAGTCGTGGTGTGCAAGTACAGAGCCTGATCCCAAAAAGGAGTTGGACTCAAGGGCTAAAAGACGTTTTTTTGCCTCATCGGTAAGGGATTGTTTATTTTGAACAATGAAGTAGGCAAATCCCTCAACATGCCCCCGTCCGACACGTCCGCGAAGCTGATGCAGATCAGCTATTCCAAATCTATCCGCACCATCAACGATAATAGTATTGACCCGCGGCATATGAATACCACTCTCAATAATACTTGTTGCAATCATGAGATCATACTCACCCGCTTCAAACTTCAAAAGCTCTTTTTCAGTCTCTACGGCTGAGATCTTGGAGTGCAGCATCAAGATCCTCAAATCTGGTAAGAGTGCCTTTAACTCACCCTCTTTTATAGGCATATGATCAATGGAGTTATGGACATAAAAGACCTGCCCGCCACGACGCAACTCACGCAAGATCACCTCTTTTATAAGCTTCTCATCATACTCTTTGACAAAGGTACGTACCCCTTGACGCTCACTTGGAGCCGTTAGCAGCTGACTCATCGTCTTAATGGAACTCAGAGCTTGGTTGAGTGAGCGCGGAATCGGCGTTGCTGACATTGAGAGCAAATGAACATTGTGATAGAGCTCTTTGATCTTCTCTTTTTGCTTCACACCAAACTTATGCTCTTCATCAATGATAACCACACCAAGCTTTTTAAACTCCAGACCAAAGAGTGTATGTGTTCCCACAACACAATCGATCTCACCACTTGCCAAACCTTTGATAATAGCATTTTTATCTTTTGTAGAGACAAATCTGTCAAGTTTTGCATAGCGTATGCCCATATCGCTAAATCGCTCATCAAGACTGCGAAAATGCTGAGCCGAGAGTAGTGTCGTCGGCACTATAAAAGCCGACTGATAGCCTGATCTATAGGCTGCATAGATGGTATTTAAGGCTATCTCCGTCTTTCCAAAACCGACATCCCCGCTTAAGAGTCTGTCCATTATATTACCCGAAGCCATTTGGGCTAGTATCTCACTCACTGCCTGCTTTTGATCCTCTGTGTACTCAAAACCTGAGCGTGCCTGAAACTCCTGCAACTCTTTTTTTGGAAGGTTTATCTTTGGTGCTTTAATGAGCGCACGTGCAGCAGCCGTATTGACAATCTGCCCTGCGATCTCCAAGAGGCGTTTACGTACTTTTGCCTTAAGCTTGCCAAAACTCCCCTTACCGAGTCTGTCAAGTACCGGCACACTCCCGCCACCTGCAATGTAGCGATCGATATAGTCAAGATTTTCAACCGGAAGCAAAATTTTATCATCACCGACATATTTAATAACAATAAAATCTTTTACCCCGCCAAGAATCTCTGTCTGCTCGATCTTCTCAAAGATCCCGACACCATAATCTTCATGCACCACATAATCACCCGCTTTTAGATCATCTAGCAGAATAGAGCTTTTACGGCGGCGACGCTTTTTATCGGGCTTGTTAAGCGATATAACAAGCTCATCATCGGTAATGATATTTAAAATATAAGGTGCTTCGACAATATTTATATTGGTCGTATCATAGATCCCTGCCTGCTTTATTGTCGCTTTATTTGCTGCTATAAGAGTTATTTTTTTATTTTTATGCACCTTAATGAGTTGCTGGGCATTGGCAACAACAAGCTCTTTTACGCTCTCATTCTCAGGAAGTATCTCTAAGTTAAAAGCTTCTCTCTCGATTTGGGGATCATTAATAGCATAAGCATCTACAAGCACATTCTCAAGATCTTTAGAAAACATCGCTTTTTTGCCCTCTAAAAAGTTCTCAGCCATTTCATCAAGATGCCAAAAGCCAAGTGAAGCAATATCTCTAGAGAGCGCATCAAACTCACTGGCTTCTATACGCTCTTCTAAAAGTGCATATGCATCACTATCAAGTGCATAAAAGGCACTACTGAGTGTTACACTCTCAAGCTCTTCACCAACTGTTCTTTGAGTATCGAGTTCAAAAGCTTTTATCTGCTCTATCTCTGTATCAAAAAGAGAGATCCGTACAGGGTATTTACTTGCAGGAACAAAAATATCAATAATATCGCCACGATGCGAAATCTCACCTGCAACCTGAACCATATCAACAAAAGTATAACCCCACTGTAACATCTTCTCTTTAAAAGATTTAAGATCTATTTCACTACCAAACTCCAAACTCTGTTCATCAAGCAACTCTTTTTTTGGCAGAGGGAAAAGCAAACTCTTCAAAGGAGTTATAATAAGTGGCTTCTTTTTAGCCTTATGATATTTACGCAATGCATCAAGCAGTTCATGCAGTTCTTCTCTATAGGAACGTAGATCATCCCCATAACTTGGACGAAAATCAGGAAATAGAAGCGTTTCCACATTAAAATAATCTGCTACTGCCTTTAGTTCATCAGCCTCTTTTGTATCTTCGCAGAGTAATAATTCTAATTTTTTATCAGATGTTTTAAAATAGTTATAGAGTCTTGCCTGTGACATTGTTTTCCTGTGTTATTATACTTTTTTGTTCTGTTAATTTCAGTTCTCTTGGTTGTACTATCTCTAGCTGTTTCATTGCCATTAGAATCGATTTCCATGGAACTTTATGCTCTTTTTCAAAGATCTCGTTATAATTTTGCTGTGTCCACTTAATAAAGTAATAAGGGTTCAGAGGTCTTTGGAGAAAACGAATCTCATAATGCAAATGAGGACCGTTACTCAAACCGGTATTCCCACTGTAAGCTATTAGCTCTCCTTTTTTAACAAATTGACCCGATTTTACTACAACTCGTTGTAAATGTCCAAAATATGTCTTAAAACCATACATATGCGTTAAAATCACAAGATTTCCAAAACCACTGCTCTTATGATAGCCGGCCCACTCAACAATAGCATCTGCTGTTGCATAGACAGGTGTATTTTTTCGTGCTTTAAGATCAATACCCTTGTGAAACTCCCGTTTATGAAGTGTCGGATGTATGCGATATCCAAACTTACTTGTTATGCCATTATACAAAACAGGTGATCCACTTGGAAGAAAACGCAAAAGTGTTGCTCGTTGCATAGCAGTTAATTTTGCACTATCTACACGTTGCTGTAAAGATTTATCAAGAGGTTTCAAACCTATTATTCTCTCTACTTCACTTAAAGAATCCGTAACTTTACATAATTTTGCCTTATTATTTTTAAGTTCCTCCTCTTTTTGCATAATCTTCTCTGCCAAATCTACATAAGAAGCTTCAAGTCTCGCTTTTTTCTTTTCAATATGTACCAAAGTTCTATTCAAATAGACAATACTCCCCAAAGATACAAATAGAACACTAAAGAGAAAAAGTGCCGTATAAATCAGTACTTTTTTTAATATTTTATGTAGATTAAACTCTCTTTTTCCCTTCTCATCTTCAATAGTTATCGTAAAATGTTTATCCATTATAATGCTCCAAAAATGCTTCTACTACACTAAAAGATCCAAAGACTAAATAATTTTCATCAGCTTCTAGCGCTTCAAAACTGTTCCACTCAATTGCCAACTCGTTTAATACCGCTTCTAAAGCATCCCTATCTTCAAGACGGACATTATCAACATCTATAATTGCAACACTTTGGATCAGAGGTCGCAGTGTTTTTAAGATTTCTCTGTAATTTTTATCTTTATAACTGTTATAGACCAATCTGTATTTTGTACCTTTCAATGCCTTAACAATAGCTTCTGCGGCTAAAACATTATGTCCTACATCAATAATAATATTTTCATTTAAAGCTGTCAATCGTCCAAAAAGGCGTGCATTCTCAAAATCATTTATCTCATATGCAATATTAAAATATTTTAAAGCTGCAACTGCAACACCCAAGTTACTCTTTAAATAATCCGCTAAATTCTCTTTGGCAGCAATAGTCTCAATATTGCTATGATCTTGTAAAGTGAGCAACTCTTGAGCTTTAAAGCAGGCTATATCTTTTGTTTTTTTCAGTTCATCACAAACATAATAAACTGCAGGTTCCTGTGGTGCAAGAATTGCAGTTTTTTGAATTGCTGCTAATTTTGTTTTTGCAATCATCTCAATTGTATTACCTAAAAAAGCCTCATGATCTTTTGCAATAGGAGTAACAAGTGTTAACTCATTTTCAAAGACAGCCGTTGCATCATGTTCCCCACCAAGACCTGCTTCAAGAACAACAAAATCACTCTCTTTTGAGAAAAAAAACATTGCTAACAATGTTGTATATTCAAAATAGCTTAAAGAGTCCGCCTCCTCTTGCGTCAAAATTTTTAAAAGTTCTTGATGTTGTTGGTTTAAAACTTCCATGGAAACTTCAGAACCATTAAACCAAATACGTTCATTAAAATAACGAATATGAGGTGAGGTATAATGTCCTGTATTGTATCCTCTGTTATAAAGAGCAGTAGCTAAAAAACGTCCGGTTGTCCCTTTTCCGTTTGTTCCAACAATATGTATAACTCTCCGAAGATCAAAATAGCTAGAAATACGCTTATATATTCTCGGCATTCGCCCATAATCGATCTCATCGTAAAAGAGTGGTTTTTTATCTAAAAAATCTTCTAACACTATTTTTTATACTCTACTCTATTACGTCCGTTTTTCTTGGCAAGATAGAGGTACTCATCTGCAGAATTTATAGTTGCTTCTAATGAGATATGCTGTGCACGTTCACTTACACCTGCACTTGCTGTCACTTTTATACGCTTTCCTTTGTACATAAAACGAGCTTTTTGAACATCTGTTAAAACTTTTTGTGCAAAAACAGCACCGCCTTTTCTATCCGTATTACTTAAAAGTGCCAAGAACTCTTCACCACCAAAACGCCCTACAATATCAACACTACGAGCATCTTTTTTCAAAATTTTGGCAAAAGCAGCAAGAACAGCATCACCGGCCTCATGTCCATAAGTATCATTAACATTTTTAAAATGATCCAGATCAAACATAACAATAGCATAATCACGACCATAGCGTTTGTATTCTGCCTCTTTAAACTCTAAAAACTCATCAAGTGCACGTTTATTATAAAGCTTTGTTAAAAAATCCTCTTTCGAATCTTTTTTTGCCTTCTCAAGTTCATGCTCCAACTTTTTTACTCTTGCACTTAAAATTGCCACATCTTCATTATGCCCTTTAAGATCTTTACTTAAAAGTTCTGTATTCTCTTCCAATGCCACGGCAATTGTAAAAAGTTTTTTATGTGCAATTCTAAAGTTTGTTGCAGACTCTTCGGTATAAGATTCAAGCTCTTTTTTGATCGCTTGAACTTCCGCATTAGAGTTATCAGAACTCTCGATCATATCAATCAGACGTAAAGAGAGTTTATCCAAGACACCATCAATAGACTCAACCATCTCTTTGACACTTGCCTTATCCAAAGCAATACGAAGTGATATTGCAGCTTTGATCTCCTGCTCCATGGTAGTCGTCTCTAAAAGATGCGGATCTTTTTTAATTTTTTCACTTATATCTGCTATTTTATCATTAACACTTGATGCTATTGAAGGAACAAAAGAGGCAACTAAAAGTTTAGAGATCTTTTGAAGGTCAAGCTCACTATCATTTGTATTACAGACCTCTTTAACAATATGTAAATTTTCAATACTTTTTTTCAAGTCACTATTATCAATAGAACCCAAAGCTTTCAGTTTTTCTAAAAAAGTATCATCATAAGTTGTTAAAAAGTTAACCCACCGTTGACGAAAACTACTCAACTGTTGCGGAGTAGCTTCATTCTCTAAAAGTTCAATACTTTTTTGAGCAAGTTCACTCGCCTCTTTATTATGTAAAATTGTAATGACTTGTAAAATACGCTTACATAAAAGCGTTTCCGCTTCTAAGGTATCTGCACATTTTGTAGGGTTTGTACGATTGAGTTTTGAAATTAAAAAACGAACAAATTCGCTCATAGTATTAATACGATAACTTTTGAGGTCCTTCTGAAAATCTTTAGAGAGCATATTTTTGAATTTTTCAAGATGGTTACAATCTTCAACACTCATTTTTGCACGTTGTGCCTCTTTACAAAAAGCCTCTGCATAAAAATCAGGGGTTAAAAGTTTCCCCTCTGCTTTTAATCGCTTAATGGCATTATTTATAATCATTTGTATCGTCATTTTACTCTCCTACTCGTGAACCCTCTGCAGCAACTTGTGCAATAAATGAGGCAATGGCTTTTTGGGCACTATATTTAATTGCGTCAAAACGCTCTTGATCTGTTATTACAGCATTAGGCGCTATGGTAAAGTCATAACTTCCCAAAGCTGTATAATTTTTTGTAAGCTGTTTTGTTTTTCGTGTAATATGCAGTGTGATTGTAGCACGATATGCTATAACAAATCCATCCGTATTATATTCAATTGGCGCATAATGTGGTTGTGAAATACGAAAACTCAGATCAGTATCAGCCTCTCTTTTATCAACCAGTGAGGCTCTAAATGTTTCAATTATTGCTACATCTACTGCATCTTTTATGAGAACCGTATTCTCAGGATCCTGAGCAGAGATGACTACATTTGTACTAATTTTTTCATTGGTAACTTTTTTTGAATAGTATGAACTCGGTTTATAGCCACATGCGCTCCACCCAAACACAAATAAGAGTAAAAACAGGAGTTTGAGCAAGCGCTTCATAATTAACCTTTAATAACCAAGTTAACAAGTTTTTTAGGAACAACGATCTCTTTGACGATCTCTTTTGCCTCTAACCATTTGGAAACAGAAGCTTTTGCAGCTTCAATGATCTCTTCTTTGGAAGCGTCCGGTGCCACTTCAATCTCTCCACGTTTTTTTCCATTGACAGAGACACCAAGAGAGATACTATCTTCTACAAATACCTCTTCAATAATTGTTTGCTTCTCAAAGTTTTTCAAGCCAAAATATTTTTGACTGATCTCAGAGGCAACGTGTGGGATGACCGGCTCCATTATAGAAGTAAGGATCCAGTATGCTTCACTCCATACATCGGCATTTTTTTGAGCATTGAGTGCATTCATAGCCTCCATAACACCCGCTATCATTGTGTTAAAAGTGTAGCGTTCGTTATAGACCTCTTCAGCACGACGAAGTGCCTCATAGAGTTTCTTACGAGCAAATTTTTCCTCTTTTGAGAGGCTTGCGTGATCTATCTCAGGTTTACGCTCACAGGCTACTACATTTGTACTTCGCTCATAAAAACGCTTGATAAATCTATAAGCACCCTCAACGGCACTGTCATTCCACTCTAACTCTTGAGTCGGTGGTGCAGCAAAGAGAATAAAAAGACGTGCAGTATCGGCACCATATTTTTCAATGATGGCATCCGGATCGACAGTATTACCTTTTGATTTTGACATCTTTGCACCATCTTTAAGTACCATCCCCTGTGTAAGGAGTCTATCAAATGGCTCATCAAAATCAAGATATCCAAGATCTCTAAAAACTTTTGTAAAGAAACGTGCATACAAAAGATGCAGGACAGCATGTTCGATCCCGCCGATGTAGTGATCCACACCCATCCAGTACTTGATCTGCTCTTTTGAGAATGCCTCTTTTTCCCAATTTGCAGGTGAAGCACAAAAGCGTAAAAAGTACCAGCTTGACTCTACAAAGGTATCCATTGTATCTGTCTCACGCAAAGCATCACCGCCACACTCAGGACACTTGCAGTGTTTCCACGTCGGATGTTTCTCTAAAGGATTTCCTTCACCCGTGATCTCAATATCTTCAGGAAGTGCGATTGGGAGATTCTCTTTTTTCTCCATAACCAAACCACATTTGTCACAATGTACAAAAGGAATAGGCGCACCCCAGTAACGCTGGCGACTCACACCCCAATCTTTGAGTTTGTAGTTTGTCGTCTTTTTACCAAGATTTTTTTCTTCAAACATCTCAATGATTTTTGACTGTGCCTCTTTAGAGTTCATACCATCAAACTCACCTGAGTTTATAAGTTTTCCAACCTCAGTAAATGCACTTTTTGAAAAATCATGCTCACCCTCATATGGAACAATTACCGGATTAATCTCTAAATCATACTTCTTAGCAAAATCATAATCACGCTCATCATGCGCAGGTACTGCCATAACAGCACCACTACCATAATCCATCAGTACAAAGTTTGCAATCCAAACCGGAACACTTTTGCCTGTTAATGGATGCACAACACTCAGACCCAGTGGCAGACCTGATTTCTCTTTTTGGCGATCAATCGATGAAGCATTTTTCATAGCATTGATTTTTGCAACGCTATCTTCATCAAGCAAATTGTTCTCTATCATATAAGTAACTATCTTATGCTCAGGAGCAAGTGCTGTATAGCTCACACCATAGATAGTATCAGGACGTGTTGTAAAGACATCAAAACTCTCAAAACTATTGTTGAGTTTTGCTCTGCTTGGCTCATCAAAAAAGAGATCAAATGCAAGACCGTTTGACTTTCCGATCCAGTTCTCTTGCATAGTAAGTACCTGTTTTGGCCAGCCACCCTCTAATTTTTTGAGATCTGCCAAGAGTTCATCTGCATACTTTGTGATCTTAAAGTAGTACTGATTCATATCTTTTTTAACAATAGGTGTATCACATCTCCAACAACATCCGTCAATTACCTGCTCATTTGCAAGAACTGTCTGATCATGTGGGCACCAGTTAAGCATCCCTTTTTCACGGTACAGAAGACCTGCATTGTACATATCAATAATAAAGCCCTGCTCAAACTTTGTATAGAGCTCATCACTTGTAGCAAACTCACGTTTACGTGAAAATGAGAAACCAAGTGAGTAGAACTCATTTTTCATATAGTCAATGTTGTCATAGGTCCAAGATTTTGGATGGCTTCCGTTTTTAATAGCTGCATTTTCAGCCGGCATACCAAAACTGTCAAATCCAATAGGGTGTAGAACATTTTTGCCCTGCTGTCTGTGGTAACGTGCAAAAGCATCTGAGATTGAGTAGTTTCTTACGTGTCCCATATGCAGACGACCACTTGGGAAAGGAAACATAGAGAGGATATATTTCTTCTCTTGTGTAAAATCTTCACTCGGTTCAAAACTCTCGTTTTGCTTCCAATACTCTTGCCATTTTTTTTCTATATTTTTTGCGCTGTATTCCAATTTACTTTATCCTATACTTAAAAATCTATTAATACTCTTCATGTGTTTTTGAACTCTCGATATAGACCAATCCCATCGAAAAAATATTTGCAATAAGTGCCCCTATTGCAAGAGCAATAGCCCATGAATCATTATGAATAACTACTAAAAAAACAAATGCCGGGATAAGATGCAGATCTGCCACCAAAGATGATGCCAAAAGCTCAGCAGAGAGCAGATTTTTCACTCCAATTTTTAAAATTGTTGAAATAAGATTGACACTCGCTGCAATAAAAAGCGAAATTGCTGTATTTTCATATAAAAATCCGGCAATTGATGTCAAACTCATCAGTGAAAAAAAGACATAGACAACCTTACCCCAATCCATTACATTACTCCTGATTCATATTGTGCGCGCATACGCTCTTTTTCAGCTTCCCGTTTTGCTTTTTCTGCTAATTTTGCATGATAATTTTTCACATCAAAACCAAAAAGCATTAAAATTGGAGAAGCAATAAAAATTGATGAATATGTTCCTACAATAATACCGACAAGCAGTGTAAATGCAAAAGCATGAATAATCTCACCACCAAACATAAAGAGTGTAAAGACCACAAAGAATGTTGTCAATGATGTCAATGTCGTACGAGCAAGTGTTCTTGTAATTGATTCATTTATAATCTCAGCCAATGAAACATTTTTAGACTTGACAATTCCTTCACGAATACGGTCAAAAACAATGATCGTATCATTGAGTGAGTAGCCAAGCAGTGTTAGAATTGCAGCAAGAACATCAAGATTTACATCTATTTGAAAAAGTGCTACTGCACCCATAGAGATAGAAACATCATGGATCAAAGCAATAATTGATGCAACTGCAAAACGCCACTCAAATCGAAAAGCTACATAAATTAAAATAGCTCCGACAGAGAGTAAAAGCGCCATTAAGCCTTTTTCTTTTAACTCACCACCGACTTTTGGTCCGACAATATCAACACGACGAATTTTATAATTACCTGTACCTTGAAGTGCCTTGCGTGTAATATCTCCAATATCATTCGTTACACTTCCAGTTGATGTTTTCATACGAATTATGACTTCATTCGGTGAACCGAATTTTGTAATTGTTGCATTATCAAAGAGCTTATTAGCTTTTAATTTTTCACGCATTGCTTCTATTGGTGCTTTCTTTTCATATTTCACCTGAACAATTGTTCCCCCTGCAAAATCAATCCCGTAATTAAGACCTTTTGTTGCTAAAATCACATACGAAGAGAGAACAAGGATCAAAGAGATTGTCATTGCAATCTTTGATTTTCCCATAAAATCGATTGGGCTTTTATATCTAAAAAATTCCATACTTATCCTTTAATCCCAAACCAGAAACGATAATTTTTATTTTTATTCATTTTCGGTTCTAAAAGTTGGTAGATTCCATGCGTACCTAAAATAGCAGTCAACATTGAAGCCAAAATACCAATACTCATTGTAATTGCAAAACCTTTAATTGCACCCGTACCATAAACATACAGAACAACAGAAGCAATCAATGTTGTAATATTTGCATCTAAAATAGCCGTCATCGCATTAGAATAGCCATCTTCGATAGCTTTATGCATAGACTTACCTTCATAGATAAGCTCCCTGATCCTTTCGGTAATAATAACATTGGCATCAACCGCCATACCAACCGTCAGGACAATACCTGCCATACCCGGTAGTGTCAAAGTCGCCCCAAAGAGACTCATAATTGCCAACAGTAAAAAGAGATTGGCAATCAAAGCAATATTTGCAATAACACCTGCCATACGATAATAAATCACCATAAAAGCAATAACAAGAACAAAACCGCCAATAAGAGCGATCATAGATGCTCGAATACTATCTGCACCCAAGCTAGGTCCAACAGAACGTTTCTCCATTAAATAGATAGGTGCCAAAAGTGCGCCAGAACGCAATGCAATAGCTAAATCTTTCGCTTCAAGAACCGTATAGTTTCCTGATATTTGCCCAGCTCCACCACCAATACGTTCATTAATATTCGGCGCAGAGAAAACTTTTCCATCAAGTACAATTGCAAGACGCTTTCCAACATTTTTACCAGTAAAGTCACCAAAAATATCTGCACCTTCAGAGTTAAGTTTAAAATCAATAACAGGACGATTGTTTTTATTAAAACCTACATTTGCTCCTGTTAACATACTGCCGTCTAAAATAGGAATTTCATGAACAAGGTATTTGATTTTAGGATTTTTTGCATCCGGTAAAATCACATCACCATAAGATGCTGCATCCGCATCACTCATATTATAAACACGAGCATTTCTGTCTTCATCAACAGCCATCAGTTCAAGTTTTGCAGCACGACTGATAAGTTCACGGGCACGCTGCTCTTCTTGCGGTGTCTTGATCCCTGCAAGTTCAACAAGTATTTTATCTTTTCCTTGACGAGCTACAAGCGGTTCAGAGAGTCCAAACTGATCAAGTCTGTTACGAATTGTCTCGATCGCTTGAGAGATTGCCATTTTTTTAATTTTTGCAACCTCTTTAGGAGTAAAACTCAATGTAATTACATTCCCGTTTAGAGTAACCTCTGCACCATCTATTTTCGATAAAAATTTCTCAAATTTTTGTACTTCATCGCTGTCTAATACTTCAAATTTAACACTGTTATTATTAAAAGTAAGACCATCAATCAAGATCTCGTTTTTATCTGCATAATGTTTTACAGTTGCAGCAACTGATTTTATACGACTCTTGATCGCTTCATCGGTTTTGACACCAAGAAGCATATGAAGACCTCCTTGAAGATCCAATCCTAAAGTTATTTTTTTACCACCCTGCGTCTGTAAAAGTGATGGGATAGAAAAGCCTATACCAAAAACAATTGCAAGAGCAAAGATTACTATTCTATAATTAAGCTTCATCCTCATACTTCTTTGCAATGGAATCTTTTAAAATTTTAGCGATGGTATCATCATTCATCTTCACAGAAATAAAATCTGATTCTACTTTGTGAACAACAACGATAAAGCCACCATTAGTGATCACTTTATCACCTTTTTTAAGAGCTTCAAGCATCTCTTTTTTTGCCTTAGCCTCTTTTTGCTGTGGACGAATAATTACATAATACATTATTGCAATTAAAAATATAAACGGTAATAGTTGAGAAACAATATTCATAGTGAACCTATCCTTTTAATAAAATTGCGCAGATTATACAAAACTTATACTAACATACTGATAAATTGTGTACAATTTCAGTATGAATAGATTATTAAAAGATATTTTACTCGCAATTGTAACAGCTGTCAGCTTTAGTGCCTTTATTTATTTGGATGATTTTGGGTGGAGTATAAAAATTCTCAATACTTTACTTGGTATTACGGCAATAAGCCTATTTCTCTATATACCAAAACGCTCTATCCTCATTGCCGGTTTTTTGATTGGTCTTTTATGGTTTTACTGGATAGGGTACAGTTTTAAATATCAAGGCGTTGGTTATATGCAGCCTATTATTACTATCTCTTTTGGCTTTATTTATCTGCTGTTTTTTCTGCCTCTAGCACTTACAAAAAATCCTCTTCTTCGTGCTTTATTCTTATTTTTACTTACTTTTATAGCCCCTTTTAACTGGAATTGGATGCAGGTTGAGCTACCTTTTATCAACAGTTATATCGGTGTTTACAAATATCAATTTTCAGCACTATTACTGGCACTTTCACTCCCAAGCATTATCAGAGTAAAACCTTATCGTTACCTCCCTCTCCTACTGCTGTTTGCTGCTTTGAATTATGGGTATCCAAAACAGCAGCTTGCCCCACTCAAAATAAAACTTGTCACAACCCATATAACACAAGACCAAAAGTGGCAGGAGGTGAACTTATACCCTACAGTACGTATGGCTTTTAAAGCTATCGAAGAGGCGATAGAAGAAGGCTACGATGTTGTTGTTCTTCCAGAGTCAGTTTTTCCGCTTTATATGAATGAGACACCCTCTCTCATTAAAAATCTCTTAAAGTTTTCAAAAAAGATAACCATTGTTGCAGGATCACTGCTCAAAGAAGACGGAAAAAATTACAACGTAACCTATATGTTTCAAGATGGCCGCTACCAAATAGCAAAAAAACTTGTACTTGTCCCTTTTGGAGAGTATATTCCACTGCCAAAATTTGCACAAAAATTTATTAATGATACCTTCTTTAGTGGAGCAAGTGACTTTGTTACAGCAAAAAAACCGACAGACTTCCTCATTAAAGGAATTAAATTTAGAAATGCCATCTGCTATGAGGCAACCTGCCCTGAGCTCTATAAAAATGTTCCAAAATATATGATTGCCATGAGTAATAATGCATGGTTTGCACCTTCAATTGAACCAACACTCCAAAAATTACTCATGGAGTATTATGCACGCAAACACGGGGTAACAATATACCATTCGGCAAACTATAAAGGGAGTGGCATCATCCAATAGTATTATGCTCTAACCTTATTGTAATCTCTGTTGGATATAATAAGAAAAATAAACTATTATCAGGATTACACAAAGATGTTAAATTTAAAAAATCCAAACCTCTATAACAACCGTGAAATCTCATGGTTACAATTCAACACAAGAGTTTTAAAGCAGGCACAAGACGACTCTTTACCTCTGCTTGAGAGACTCAAATTTCTTGCAATTTACGGAACAAATCTTGATGAATTTTACATGATACGCGTTGCAGGGCTTAAAAAACTTTTCGCTGCCGGTATTATAGTCTCAGGACCAGATAAACTTACACCACTCCAACAGCTTCGTGAAATTCGCAGCTATTTACATCAAGAACAACAGGTTGTAGAACACTGCCGCAGTGCCATCTTAAAAAAGCTTGAGCCAGAGGGAATCAGTGTCAAGATATATGATGATCTAAACAATCAAGAGAAGCATACCCTCAACCAATATTTCAATGAAAACATCTATCCAGTTATTATTCCTATTGCTGTTGATGCCACACACCCTTTTCCCCACCTCAACAACCTCAGTTTTGGTCTGATTGTAAAATTATGTGATAATGACAATAAAGATATTGAGCGTTTTGGAATTATTCGTGTCCCTCGTGTTCTGCCCCGTTTTGTAGAGATAGGAAATGGTGTTTATGTTCCAATTGAAAGTGTTGTTGAGAAGCATGTTGCAGAGCTCTTCCCTGGCTATTCACTTATAAAATATGCACCATTTCGAGTAACAAGAAATGCTGATATTGCCATTGAAGAGGAAGAAGCAGATGACTTTATGGAGATCCTTGAAGAGGGTCTCAAACTCAGAAGAAAAGGAGAGATGGTTCGCCTTGAAGTAGGTTCTAATGCCGATGCAGAGATTATTAACTTTATAAACAAACATACAAATGTTTACAAAGATGATATCTACACTTTTCACACCTTTTTAAACCTCTCTTCACTCTGGCAGATAGTAAGCAACCGAGACTTTGCACATCTACTGCTTCCACCGTTCAAACCAAAAACTCTGCCACCTTTTGATACAAGTGAAGATATCTTTGCAACCTTAGAAAAACAAGATGTATTAATGTACCATCCTTATGAAAGTTTTGATCCGGTTGTCAAACTGATCCAAATAGCGGCAAAAGATCCCGATGTTGTCTCTATTAAAATGACACTCTATCGATCAGGAACAAATTCTCCAATTGTAAAAGCCTTAATGGATGCAAGTGAAAGCGGCAAACAAGTAACGGTTATGGTTGAGCTTAAAGCCCGTTTTGATGAAGAGAACAATCTTCTCTGGGCAAAAGCACTTGAAAAATCAGGAGCACACGTAATCTATGGCATACAAGGCTTTAAAGTTCATGCAAAAGCAGCACTAGTCACACGCCGAAAAAACGGTAAACTCAAACAGTATGCCCACCTCGGAACAGGGAACTACAACCCTGCAACTGCCAAGATCTATACTGATATGAGTTATATGACAAGTAAAGATATTATTACCAATGATCTTACTCGTTTTTTCCACTTTTTAACCGGCTTTAGCAAAAAAGGGAAACTCAACGAACTCTATATGGCACCATCACAGATAAAACCAAAGGTTCTCTCCCTCATTCACAATGAGATGCGACAAGGTAAAAATGGACATATTATTGCAAAGGTAAACTCCCTTGTTGATGAAGATGTAATTCGTGCTCTGTATAAAGCGAGTCAGGCAGGTGTTACAATTGAACTTATTGTCCGTGGTATCTGTTGCTTAAAACCAGGTATTAAAGGTGTGAGTGAAAATATCAGAGTCATCTCAATTATTGGAAAATATCTTGAGCATCCACGTGCATTTTACTTTAAAAATGATGCTTCAGGAGTCTATATTTCAAGTGCAGACTGGATGCCAAGAAATCTAGTACGAAGAATCGAACTCCTTACAGCTATAAAAGATGAAGCTTCCCAAAAAAAGATCATTCAAATTTTAAAACTTCAATGTTCCGATAATGTACTTGCTCATGAACTCCAAAGTGACGGAACCTATATTAAAGTAAAACATAGTGATGAAAAAGCGATCAACAACCATAAACTTTTAGAAGATTATGTCAATAAAATTGCCAAAGCAACAAAAAAAGAGACAGCAACTTATGTACAACAACTTGTAAACCGTCTTTTTATTGAAAGTTAGGAGTTAAAATGCTACATAAATTTAAAGGGATAAACCCAACGATAAAAAAAGGAACATGGATAGCACCCTCAGCGGATGTTATCGGTGAGGTAAATATTGGAGAGGATTGCTCTATCTGGTTTGGCTGTGTGGTACGTGGCGATGTTCACTATATCTCGATAGGGGACAGAACAAATGTTCAGGATCTCTCAATGATTCATGTCACACACTATAAAAACAATGACAAATCCACCGGAAACCCTACAATAATCGGTAATGATGTAACAGTAGGACACCGTGTAATGCTGCATGGCTGTACTATAGAAGATGCCTGCCTTATCGGAATGAGTGCAACAATTTTAGATGGTGCAGTTATTGGTAAAGAGAGCATTGTTGGAGCTGGTGCACTGGTAACGAAAAACAAAGTCTTCCCACCAAGAAGTTTGATCGTAGGAAGCCCAGCAAAAGTAGTTCGAGAGTTAAATGATGCAGAAGTAGCAGAGCTTTACGCCTCTGCCAAACGCTATGTGGAGTTTAAAAAAGATTATGCAGATTAAAGATTATGTTCTATAATCTGCATTGATCTCGACATATTTATACCCAAGATCACAACCATACGCTTCAAATTTTCCCTCTGCAATTCCTAAATCACATGAAATTGTAAAAGACTCTTTTTTCATTACTTCAGCAGCTTTTGCTTCCATAGCCGCATCAAAAAAGAGTTCTCCTCGTTTGTAAACGCATAGATCATCAAAAGATATACTCAGTAACTCTTCAGCAGCTTCAGCACCACTGGCACCTACAGTAGAAGCGATACGTCCCCAGTTTGGATCTTCGCCATAGAGTGCCGTTTTAACAAGCAAAGAGTTAGAGAGTGCTTTGGCAACGACTTCTGCTTCTCTGTCATCTTTTGCACCTGTTACATTATAGGTAACGAGTTTTGTAGCACCCTCCCCGTCACGTACCATCTCACGTGCCAAAAATTTCATAATCTTCTCTAAAGCCTCAGCAAATGCTTCTTTATGATAAACACCCGATTTTGCATTGCTTAACAGCATCACCGTATCGTTTGTAGAGGTATCACCATCAACACTTGCAGCATTAAATGTCACCTCGACCTTTTCATCTAAGATAGCCTGCATCTCCTTGGCACTCACTTTTGCATCTGTTGTGATAAAACAGAGCATTGTAGCCATTGCAGGATTGATCATCCCTGCCCCTTTTGCCATAGCACCGATATGAAAGTGTGTTCCATCAGCAAGCTCTACACGGTAGGCTTTCTCTTTTGAGAAGCTGTCTGTTGTCATAATTGCCTCTGCTGCACTATGTGGTTTGCGTTGGCTGAGATCAAAAAGTTTTGCACCCTCAATGATCTTCTCTTTTGGAAGACGCACACCAATAACACCTGTTGAACTCATGAGTGGATTGTGCACAGATTCAGGCAGTGTTGCCAAGATCTCATCTATATCAGTAACTCCCGCTTTACCTGTCATAGCATTGGCATTTTTTGAGTTAATGAGAATAAAATTTGTCTCAAACTCCCCTTTTGCCTTACAGTGTTTAATAGGGGCTGCTGCCATCTTGTTTGTTGTAAAAGTTGTAGCTATCTGACATAACACTTCTGAATAGACAAATGCCATATCTTTAGCACCATCAGGCTTGAGACCTGCACTCACACCATCTGCAAAAAAACCATCAGCAGCACAGACACCGCTCTCTAATTCTACTAATTTATACAAACTTCAACTCCTTTGGTTTTATCTTTTTTTTCAATAATATTTGCATCTTTTTTATTCCCTCTTGTGTACCTATAAAGAGAATTTTAGACTCCGGTGATACGATTGTATCACCTTTTGGCATAGAGATAAAATGACCATCTTTTTTACGAATACCCACGATCGAACAATTGGTTACCTCTGCAATATTTATCTCTTTTAATTTTTTTTCTTCTATCCATGAACCCTTTACAATAGCAATTTCTTCCATATTCAGAGGATTCTCATTACTATAAAGAAACTCCTCAAGCATATTTTGCATATCTGGTCGAATTGCTACAGCACTTATTCTTTGTGCCGTTAATTTGGTTGGACTGACAACCGTATCGGCTCCTAGTTTTTTCAGTTTCTCAACATCACTCATACTCTCCGCGGAAGAGATAATATAATATGGATGAAGAAGTTCATGCTCTTTTTCAAAGAGTCGTACCGATGCTATCAATGCAATATTATCGGAGAGTGATTCAGAGAGAGAGATTAAACCTTTTGCAGAAGAGAGATGCGCTTTGAGCATTGATAGTTCAGCATGCGGTTCAGCCTGCAAATATTGTGGATATTTATACTCTTTTGCCCACTCATGGATCTGTTCTCTTGGATCAATCACCACAAAAGGAATATGATTATGCCGTAACTGTTTTGTTACTTCTATCGTATAGTCATTATGATAACAGACTACAAAATGTTTTTTGAGCCTTGCAATTTTATACAACATTCTTCGCTCCTTAAGTATAGCAAGAATCTGCCCTTTGTTTATCTCTGCAACCAAAATTCCCAAAGCAATAGAAAATACAGCAAAACCTGCAATAATTAAATTTATTGTAAAAATTCTACCTGTTGCAGACAGTGGTACCATCTCTCCAAAACCGACTGTAGTAAAAGTAATAGCAGTTTGATAAATAGCATCCATAACACTCAGATGATCTATTGCAACATAACCGATTGTACCGGTCAACATCACTAATACTGTTAAAATTAAAGGTAATCGAAAAGGTTTAAGGTGGGGATAAACTTCAGGAAGAAGTTCTTTATCAGGTTTGGGAGCAATCTCCCAATTAAGGAATTTTCGAATCCTTTCTAAAAGATTCAAGGGAATTCCTAAAACTTACGAATTTTTCTTAAGTGTGCGTAATTCTCTTGCAGAAATCTTAATTTTTTTCGTTGTACCATCTTCTAATGTGATACGCACTGTTCTTAGGTTTAATAAAAAACGACGCTTTGTTCTGTTTTTTGCGTGAGAAACGTTGTTCCCACTCATAGGGCCTTTGCCGCTAATAGCACATCTTCTTGCCATTTGAGTATCCTTGAATGATATTTAAAGTTGCGAATTGTACCAAATCAAAGCAAAACTTCAACTTAAACGGTTTTCATACTTTATGTTTCTTCGCTTTTATAATTCTTTTATATTATACAAGATAGAATATACAACATTTAACAAAAGAGAATACTATTTTGATAACACAAGAAAAAATCGATTCATTTATAGAGAAAATCCCACCCTCCCCAAAAGTCTTGCAAGCAACACTTGCGGCGCTCAATGCCGGTGAACTTCCAAAAGCAGCAAAAATTGCAAAAGATGACAGAGCCCTCAGTCACTACTTAAAAGATCTTGTTAACAAACCTATTTACGGTTTTCGCAATGAGGTAAGTGATGTAAGCCAAATTTTTGGCATCTTGGGTGTTTCTCGATCTCGTCAAGCACTCTATAACTATATGATTACACTCCTCTCACCAAGCAGATGGGAGCTCTTTGCTCTTAATCAATCATCTTTCGCCAATCTACAGGCTGAACTCTCTATAGGATGGCAAAAAATTCTTCAAAAACTTGCAATTACAGACAATGAAATTGAGAGTGCAATTGCTTTGCTTCCTGCTAGTATTATTGTTGCAGAAGCCCTCTTTTGCCAAAAAAAAGAGGATGTTCAGCTCCTGCGAAGTGTCAATGAGATAGATCTCAATACAATTTTAAAGAGACTATGCAGTATGGATCTCTTTGATATATGCCAAAGAGTTGCCCAAAAATGGGAGATGGATCCTAAAATAGGAGCCATTGTTCAAGCTTCAAGCGGTATAAAACCTTCAGAAGATGAAACAATCAATATGCTTGGAAAATGGATGCACCTCCTTCTTTTTTATACACTTTCAAAAGCAGAATTTGTTGAAGCAGGTCTCAATGATTTTATAGATTTTGAAATTGAATATGTTACTGATATTTATGATGATTTTGCAAAACTGATGGAGATAGCATGAGAGCAGTAGTAAAAGACGGTGTCGGGGTTTTTCACCCACAGGGATTTCTTGACGGAGTATCAAGCAGTTCCCTCTTAAGTATAGAAGATATAGAAGCAACAATAAAACTCAATGCTGATATGATTCTAGTCTCTTTAAAAAAGGTAATTTTTTTCAACAGAAATGGTCTTGACTCTTTTATAAAACTCTTTCAAAGAGTACGCTCTGCAAACCATATAATTGTCGGTTTTTGTGATTATGATACAAAAAAATACAATGCGATTATAAAGTTTTATAAAGATGAACTGATGTTCTCTCTTTTTAAAACACAAGATGTTGCTGCTCTTTTTGCATCAAACTTCAATAAAACAAGTAAAAATGTACTCCTTTACAGTGATGACAAATCACAACGTGCAGCAATGGCAATAGAACTCCATGACAACGGGCATAATCCTATTGTAGCTCAAACAAAAAAAGAGTTCGAAGAAAAATCAAAAGTCGAAAATGCCTATGATGTCATTATTAGTGAAACCTTTTTAGGGCAAATGGGGCAAAAAGTCGCCACACGTGTCACAGGCAATGCTATTATTTATACTGTCTCTTCATTTTTAGATGCAGAAATCGGTAATACTTTTAATATTGCCTACCATAACAATTCACTCAACATAGGTTTTCGTCTCTTTATTTTTGATGCCTATAAAGTTGTCAGTATGAATATTCACGCTCTTAACTTTTTTTCAAAACTTGCTTCTTCTGCTGCTGAATATAATGCAACCATCTGTTGTGTTGGCATGAGTTTTGAAAAAATACCGCTCTCATTCAAAGAGACACTTGAAGATTCAGGGATTATGTTCTTTGAACAGATGGATGATATTTTAGGAGATAAAGCACTCTTAGAAGAGTTGGGGGCAAGTTCTGCGGCTGTTATTAAAAACAAACGTACAATTAATAAAGAAATTGTAACAGAAATTCCGAATTTTATCGATGCTACAGTAGCAACTATCGAAATGATGACAAACTCCAAAGCCATCAAAGAGGCTGCAAAAATAGACAAAATAGCCATAAACGAACAAGAGAATAAAATTGCAAGTTCTATTGGCTTTTATGGGGATATAGATGGCATGGTTATTCTTGTCTTTCCTCAAGGAATCGCAAAAAAAGCGTGTGAACTGCTTATTGGAGAAGAGACTGATGACAAAGAACTCATTCTTGATACACTCGCCGAACTTGTAAATATCGTGGGAGGAAAAGTAAAAACACTTCTCAGTGATGCAGGGATTAGTGTTGATATTACCCTTCCTCGAACCTACTCCGATATTGAGAGTCTTCTTGAAATCGCAAAAGATAAAAAAGGTGTCCAAGTTGATCTTAAATTCAATAATGATAATTTTTTATTTTTCTTAACTAGATAAAAGTAACTTCATACTATAATTCGCCTAATAATTTTGAAGGAAACAAATGATTCAAGTAGCTCCAAGTATTCTATCTGCGGACTTTGGAAATCTCGCACGGGATGTCAAAGAGATTTGTGACAAAGGGTGTGATCTTGTCCATGTCGATGTTATGGATGGACACTTTGTACCAAACCTTACAATAGGCCCAGTCGTTGTTGAAGCAGTGGCACGTGCTGCAAGCAAACCTCTCGATATTCACCTTATGGTAGAGAACAATACTTTTTTTGTTGAACTTTTTGCACCACTCAAACCGGAATATATCTCTTTTCATATAGAAGAGGAAAAACATCCTCACAGACTTATCCAGAAGATCCGTTCTTATGGTATAAAACCTGCAATAGTTCTCAATCCAAACACTATACCCGAAGAGTTGGAATATATCTTGGCTGATCTTGATATGGTTCTGCTTATGAGTGTCAATCCCGGTTTTGGAGGACAGAGTTTTATAGAGTCTGTTATTCCAAAAGCAAAAAGACTCAATGAGATGCGAAATCGTCTCAATCCAAACTGTCTCATTGAAGTGGATGGCGGAGTAAGTGATCAAAATATTCATGCCCTCAAAAATGCAGGCGTTGATGTTGTTGTAGCCGGCAGCTATGTCTTTAAACATCAAAACAGAGCCCAAGCTATTAAAAGTCTGCAAATCTAATGCGTACAAAGATCTGCGGTATTACAAACTATGAAGATGCAATGGTAGCAATAGCTGCCGGAGCAGATGCACTTGGTTTTGTCTTTTATGAAAAATCTCCTCGATATATTACTCCAAAAGATGCGAAAGCAGTTATCTCACAGCTCCCCCCATTTGTAGAAAAAGTTGCCCTTTTTGTCAATGTTAAAGCAGATGAAGTAAACACTATCTGCCAAGAGATTGGAGCAACCCTTGCGCAGATCCATTTTGAAGCACCTGCAAGTTTCTACAAAGCACTGCAAATCCCTTATATAAAAGTCGTACGGGCAAAATGCAAAGAGGATATTCTCAAAGATCCTCAGGAGTATCGTCTTGTTGATGCCTATTGTGAAGCCTATGGCGGCGCAGGCAAACGCATAAATACCCAGTGGTTTGAAGATGTAGATTGTTCAAAAATAATTTTGGCAGGCGGTCTTACTCCCGAAAATGTCAGCAAACTCAAAAAGTATAATTTTTACGGGGTTGATGTCAGCAGTGGCGTAGAGAAGAGCCATGGAGTAAAAGATCCGCAAAAAGTAAAGGATTTTATTAACAATGCTCGCTCATAATATCTCTCTTGATGCAAAAAGTATCTCCCGTCTCTCAAAAAAAGGTCTCTCACTCAAAACACTCAAAGATCAGCTTGAGCATGAACTTGAACTCTCGTTGGAACTCTGGAGAGCACAGGGACTTAATGTTGTAAAACATCAGGGAAGTTACTATTTTGACACAGCTTTTACTCCAATTGAAGAAGCAGAGTTCTGTATTGTCGATATAGAGACAAACGGGTCAAAGATAGAGAAACATCAGATCATTGAACTCGCTGCCGTAAAAGTTAAAAATGGTATTATTATTGATAGGTTTGAATCTCTCGTACATACAAAAGAGATTAATCCCCATATTACAGAGATAACACATATTAGTGTTGAAGACACACGAGATGCTCCAGATCTAACAACAGTACTGAAAGCATTTAAACTCTTTTTAGATGATGCTGTCTTTGTTGCCCATGATGTTAAATTTGATTATATGTTTATTTCACAAAGTCTTGAGAAGATAGGACTTGAGCCACTACTGAACCGTAGTCTCTGTTCTTTAGCTCTGGCGGAGAGAACTATTGTATCCTATCGTTATGCTCTCTCTTATCTCAATGATGCACTCCATCTCAATCCAAATGCGCAGCATCATCGTGCGATGAGTGATGTCCTCACAACATATGGACTCTTTTTATTGTCGTTAAAAAATTTACCAGATGATATAAAAACAGTGGAAGATTTGATCAATTTTTCAAAAGAAGCGAAGCGTTTAAAACGACCAAAGTTTGATCCGCTTCAAAAGGAAGATAAGGATAATTAATCCTTTTTCTCTTCCTCATTCTCAACGCTCTTCTCCTCTAAAGGAGCTACAGCTTCAGAATTCTCACTCTCTACAGTAACACTCTCTTGTATCGCTTCTTCTTGAGTGTCACTAGACTCTTCTTTCTCTTTTTTAGAAGATTTTAAAATGTTAAAAGAGTCTAAAAAAGATGTACTCTCCTGCTCTCCTTCATTTTCAGGATCTCTAAAAGCTCCAGGTGCAGTTAATTTTTGATAGCGTAATTCCATACGTTCTTCTATCGGAAGAGCTTTTAATTTTTTAACTTCTTCTAAAAAGTACTCTTTAATAGCTTCGGCAGCAGCCTCTTTTTCACGATGTGCACCAATAAGTGGCTCATTAATAATATCATCAATTAGCTCAAGATCTTTAAGATCTTGTGATGTTATTTTCAAAGCATTTGTAGCAGTTTCTACTTTTTTAGGATCATTCCATAAAATTGCAGCACACCCCTCAGGAGAGATAACACTAAATACAGAGTATCGCATCATTGCAAATCTGTCAGCGACACCAATAGCAAGTGCCCCACCAGAGCCACCTTCACCAATAACAACAGAGATAGTCTCTGTTTTTAACTCTGCCAACTCTAAAAGATTTCGTGCAATCGCTTCTGATTGGTTTCTTTCTTCTGCACCAATACCAGGGTATGCACCCGGAGTATCAATTAACATAAGGAGAGGAAGATTGAATTTTTCAGCAAGTTTTGCAGCACGAAGTGCTTTGCGATACCCTTCAGGATGAGGCATACCAAAGTTACGTTTTAACTTATTCTTTGTTCCACGCCCTTTTTGCTCACCGATAACAACTACTTTTTCATCACCTATATATCCTATATAGCAAATGATAGCAGCATCATCACGAAAATGTCTGTCTCCATGGATCTCATACTTATCTCGCATAATCAGATTAATATAGTCAAGCGCATACGGACGATCTAAATGACGCGCAAGCTGTAATTTTTGAAAGTCTGAAAGATTTTTGTAAATCTTTTCAACCTCTTTATCTAATTTCTTTTTTAACTCTTCTACAGCTTCGTGATCATGACGAACCTGCGCAGAGATAATATCTTCTTGAATATATTTAATCTTATATTCAAAGTCTAAGTATGTAGCCAATTGAGATCCTTCTTAGATTTTCTTAAAAATTATGACACCATTTGTTCCACCAAATCCAAATGAATTTGACATAACAACATTTAATTCTGCTTTTCGTGCACCTTCTGTTACATAATCAAGGTCACAGTTTTCATCAGGAGTTTCATAGTTAATTGTAGGAGGAATAATACTGTCACGCATTGCCATTAAACAAGTAACAGCCTCAATACCACCTGCAGCACCTAAACAGTGACCAATTTGTCCTTTTATTGAACTCATAGGAGGACAATTTTCTTTACCACCAAGAAGATCTTTTAATGCTAAAGTTTCATTTTTGTCATTAATTGGGGTTGATGTACCATGGGCATTAACATAGTCAAGTTTTGGAGCACCTGCCATTTTATATGCAGCTTTCATAGCACGAGCAGGGCCATCAAGAGATGGTGTTGTAATATGATTTGCATCACCGCTTTCACCAAAGCCAATAATCTCACCATAAATATGTGCACCACGAGCCACAGCATCTTCATAAACTTCCAATACAAGAGCAGCTGCACCCTCACCCATAACAAAACCGTCACGATCTTTATCAAATGGACGAGAAGAGTGTTTTGGATCATCATTACGTGTAGAGAGTGCTTTCATTGCAGCAAAACCACCAACTCCGACACCTGTAATTGCAGACTCTGCTGTTACAACAAGCATCTTATCTGCACCACCACATAAAATTGTTTTACACGCTTCATTGATAGCATGCGTACCTGCAGCACATGCAGTTACTGAAGAGAGATTTGGCCCTTTTGTCCCGTGTGCTATAGATACAAATCCACCAAGCATATTTACAAGTGCTCCGGGGATAAAGAAAGGAGAGATACGTCTTGGTCCGCGAGCGTCCAAAATAACAGAATTTTTTTCAATTGAAGGGAGTCCACCAATTCCAGAACCTGCAGAAATACCAAAACTTTCCATATCTGTATTTTCTGGAATTTTTGCGTCTTCCATCGCTTCTTGAGCAGCTTTCAGTCCTAAATGAATAAATCTGTCTGCTTTTTTAACTTCTTTGGCAGGCATAACAGTTGAAGGATCAAAATCTTTTACTTCCCCTGCAATCTGTGATGCAAATGCTTCAGGATCAAAAAGTGTAATTCTATCAATTCCACACTCTCCTGCACATATTGCTTTAAAAGCACTCTCTTTGTCATGCCCTACAGAATTTATCATACCAAGACCCGTAACTACCACTCTTCTCATTAAACACTCTCCATAAAAATATAAAATACTTTTAAAAATTAATCTATCAATTAATTACTAAAAATATTTACATCCAAGAAGTAAAAAACTTCTTGGTTTAGTAAAAACTACGACTATTTGTTCTCTATATAGTTAACAACATCTTGAACTGTTTGAATCTTTTCAGCTTCATCATCAGGAATTTCAATATCGAATTTTTCTTCAAGAGCCATTACTAATTCTACAACATCAAGGCTATCTGCACCAAGATCTTCTACAAATTTTGAATCTTCTTTTACCTCATCTGGGCTCACGCTTAGTTGTTCAACTACTACTTCTTTAATATCGTCTAATAGTGCCATTATAGCTCCTGTCTTTAAGTTTAAAATCTCGTAATTATAGCATAATTATCTTAATTAAATTGGAAATAAACCAAAATAATCAAAGAAACTTACGCCATATTCATTCCGCCGTTTACTTTCAATGTCTCACCTGTAATGTAAGAAGCACTATCAGAGAGTAAAAATGCTGTCGCTTCTGCAACTTCAGCAGGGTTTCCAAAACGATTCATAGGGATCTTGTCTGTAAAGCTTTTTTTCACTTCATCACTTAAAACATCTGTCATCTCTGTTGCAATAAATCCCGGTGTTACCGTATTAAAACGGATACCGCTTGTTGCTGCTTCAATTGCAAATGATTTACTCATTGCAATAACACCACCTTTACTTGCAGCATAGTTTGTCTGTCCGCCATTACCTGTTTCACCCACAATAGAAGCGATATTTACAACAGAACCAAATTTCTTTTTACGTGCCGCTTTAAAAAATTCACGACAACCGATAAATGCAGATGTTAAATTTGCATTAATAACAGACATAAAATCTTCTGTCTTCATACGAAGGGCAAGTTTGTCATTTGTAATGCCGGCATTGTTTACAAGATAGGAGAGTTCTCCGTCAGAATCAACAATAGTTTTTATCGCATCAATAAATGCAGCTTCATCACTTACATCAAAACCAATTACAGCTGCTTCCCCGCCTGCAGCTTCAATAGCCTCTTTTACAGCATCTGCTTGGGCTGCACCGCTGCGATAGTTGATCCATACTTTTAAACCATATCCTGCCAAAACTTTTGCAATCTCTGCACCAATACCTCTACTTGAACCTGTTACTAAAACATTTTTACCTGAAAATTTCAAATTTATCTCCTTTAATTTATTTTCTGTTTTATCTATTTAGACTAAAGCGTGATCCATCTCAGACGGTATCTCCACATCCATCAGTTTTAAAACTGTAGGAGCAATATTGTTAAGTCCGCCGTTATCAACCTTCTCAACACCATCAGCATCAACAAAACACCACACTTTTCCAACGGTATGATTTGTAAGGACATTACCTTCATCATCACGCATCTCTTCACAGTTACCATGATCACTTGTCAATACAAAAGCATACGCTTTCTCTTTTGCTTTTTGCCAAATCTTACCAAGTTGTGCATCAACTGCCTCTACCGCTTTTTTTGCAGCTTCAAAGTCACCGGTATGCCCTACCATATCACCGTTTGCAAAGTTTACAACAATAAAATCATACTCTTCATCCATAGCTTTTAATACAGCTTCACCAACCTCGGCAGCACTCATTTCCGGTTTCATATCGTATGTTTTTACATTCGGAGAGGGAATTAAAACACGTGTTTCATTGGCATACGGCTCATCAATTCCACCATTTAAAAAGAATGTCACATGTGCATATTTTTCTGTCTCGGCAGTATGAAGTTGACGCAAACCCGCATTGGAAATTACCTCAGCCAAAGTATTTTTTGGCGGTTCCTTTTTAAACAGAACCGGATAGTGAAAACTTTTATCATACTCTGTAATTGTTGCTAAATGTACTGTGATAGGTTTACGTTGAAACTCTGTAAAATTTTCATCAGCCAAAGCAGTAACCATCTCACGCATACGATCACTTCTAAAGTTAATCGTAAGTACAGCATCCCCATCTTCCATGCCGTCATAACCCTCAAATGCAATCGGTTCTATAAATTCATCTGTTTCATCTTTTGCATAAGAGCTTTCAATATACTCTTCTATACTCACAGATGTTTTTGGTGTTGCATAAACGATAGCATCATAAGCAGTTTTTATTCTCTCCCAACGGTTATCTCTATCCATTGCATAAAAACGTCCGGCTACTGTTGCAATGCTGATATTTTCATTAAGATGCTCTTTTACTTTCTTTATATATTTTTGTGCAGAAGTAGGAGAGACATCTCTGCCATCTGTAATAAGATGTAAAAAGACTTTTTTTCCATTTTTAGCTGCAATATCAGCTATGCCCATAAAGTGTTCAATATGTGAATGCACACCACCGTCACTTAAAAGACCAATAAGATGAAGACGATCTGAAGTAGCAAAAAGTTCTTGCAACACTCCATTTTTTTCTAAACTTCCTTCTTGAAGAGCTAAAGAAATTTTTACCAAGTCTTGATAAAGAACACGTCCGCTTCCTATACTCATATGCCCTACCTCAGAATTTCCCATCTGCCCTTCAGGTAAACCGACACTTAAACCAAAAGTATCAATTAAAGCATGTGGAACTTCCTTAAAAAGTCTGTCATATGTAGGCTTTTTTGCATTGTAAAAAGCATTATATTCCGTTTTGGCACAAAACCCTATTCCATCAGTTATAACAAGTATTGTTTTTTTACTCAAATCACTTCCTATTAATAATTCGTTAGCCGATTATACTATAATGTCACTTTCAATTTGCAAACAGAGGGGAAATAATTTGCTTTACTGGTTCCATGACTTATTTAATATTAATATTTTAGGCTATATTACAATTCGCGCAGGAGTTGCTTTTTTCATAGCGCTTACGCTTACACTTTATCTGCTTCCAAAGTTTATACAATGGGCACAGCGTACTTCTAGCGTACAACCTATTAATGATTGGGCACCTGAGCGTCATCAAGAAAAACATTCCACACCAACAATGGGTGGTATTGTTTTCATAGGATCAACCCTGTTTGCATCTCTTTTAACAATTCGTTTTGACAATGCCTATGCTATTGGCGGCATTATAACACTTTTACTTTTTTCTCTTATAGGTTTTTACGATGACTATGCTAAAATCAAAAAGAGTGAAAACCTTGCAGGTTTTAAAGCACGTACAAAACTACTTTTACAGATCCTTTCTGCCTTTGTTGTAGCTGTTTTTTTATGTATTTTTGCCGACTTCAATACTGATCTCTATGTTCCATTTTTAAAAAATCCGGTAATGAATATGGGAACATTTGCTATTTTACTCTGGATGCTTGTCATTGTAGCAACCTCCAATGCAGTCAATTTAACAGATGGACTCGATGGTTTGGCCACGGTTCCTTCCATTGTTGCACTGAGTACCTTTAGTATTATTATCTATATTACAGGAAATGTTAAATTCTCAAGCTACCTTTTAATGCCCCACTTTCAAGTGAGTGAAGTTGCTATTATAGCAAGTGCTCTTGTTGGTGCACTGACTGGTTTCTTGTGGTACAATTGCCATCCTGCAGAAGTTTTTATGGGTGATAGCGGTTCTTTAACACTTGGAGCATTTTTAGGATACCTCTCTATTATTTCAAAAAGTGAAGTGTTACTTATTTTAATTGGTTCTATTTTTGTCATAGAAACACTCTCTGTTATTCTACAAGTCGGCAGTTTTAAATTACGTAAAAAAAGAATCTTTTTAATGGCGCCTATTCATCACCACTTTGAGATGAAAAATTGGGCTGAAAACAAAATTATTGTTCGATTTTGGATTATTGCAATACTCTCAAATATTTTGGCACTTATCACACTCAAAATAAGATAAGTGCACTACTAAGTTTAGATTCAGCATAACAAGAGTATAATTTCGACCTTTAAACGATGGCCTGTTAGCTCAGTCGGTAGAGCAAGTGACTGAAAATCACTGTGTCCTTGGTTCGATTCCGAGACAGGCCACCACCTCATTTTTTATATCAAACTCAAAATATCATCAAAACAAAATGAAAAAGCAATAAAACTTTGATATAATTATATAACTACTATTGTTGTAGTTTCTTTTTGGGGACGACATGGCTTCGACTGGAGTCAATCGTCTGCGGTTGCATGTCGGACTGAGCAACTCCGTTACACGGCTCACATTGCAATAAATGCAAACAATACAAATTACCGCCCAGCTTTAGCAGTAGCTTAAGTTTTACCCCCTCTTAAAGAGGACGGGCTGCTTCACCTGTGGATTCTAAATAAGCAGGATTTTGAAGTATAACCCTTCATTTAGATATATTGCAAGTGTGTCTCCACTTGCAATGAATACTAGAGGCTGGTCTTGTGTAGCTTTGCAGGTTGTGTGAAGCAAGATGAGATTAAACAACCTTTCTAAGCATGTAGACGCCGCAGATAGTTGGCTCTAGGACTCCGGTTCGATCCCGGACGTCTCCACCAAATACTTATAAATCTGGCACAAGAACAACTCTATTTCTTCCTTCTCTTTTAGCAAAATAAAGTGCACTATCTGATCGTTGCAAAACATTATCAACACTCTTGTCATCTTCAGCTATTTCATCCACTCCCAAACTTATTGTAAAAGAAATAGATCTTTGCTTATCGATCTCTATTTCTGTTGCAGCAACAAGCCTACGTAATTTCTCCGCAAGTTCATATGCACCCTTCTTTGTTGTTGAAGGCAATAAAATAATAAACTCTTCTCCACCAAATCTAGATACAATATCACTCTTCCTTGTTGATCTCAGTAAAATATCAGCCAATGCTTTAATTACCTGATCACCAATTGCATGACCATAGGTATCATTAATAATTTTAAATTTATCAATATCAATACTGATAATAGAAAATATTTTTCTCTCTCGTTTAAATAGATGAACAAAATTTTTCGCTAATTCATAAAAATATCTTCTATTATACAGTCCTGTTAAAAAATCTCTGTATGACTGATCCGTCAACTGTTCTTTTGCTTCTTCTAACTCTTGAATAACTCGATTGCTCAAATGCGTCAAAGCATCCAAAATTAAAAAATGTTTATCCTCTAAAAAATTATCTATTTTTTTCTCTTCTATTTCTACTAAAGCATCTTCTATCTGGATTGCAACATCAGCACTTTTAACAGGATGTTCCGAAAGTGCCAAAATTGTAAAAGATTCATTTAAAAGCAGATTTTTATTTTGAGTATGATAAATCTCCCCATATGTAAAAAAACCAAGATTAGTAGCAATCTTATTAAGAGGTAAAAGTTCTTGAGAAATTTTAGAGCCTAAAAGGCTTTTTCTTGCTGCACAACTATAAACAAAAAGTATTTCAGGCTGCATAGAGATGTATTTCTTCATATCTAATTTTGATTTTTCTAAAACCATTTCAATATTACCAAATGAAAATCTTACTTTATCTCCAACCTTGAAATTCCCAATAGTAAGCAAAGATTTATCTTCTTCAAACTGATGTGTAAATGTACGACATATTTCAAAACCATCTTCATCAATTTTAAGCAATGGAAACTCAATAGCCGAATAAGGTAAATTTTTTCCGACATTCTCTCCCAAATATTTCGTATACATCTCACTTACATTCATATTATCTATTTCATACAGTCTGTTTTTCTCCACTTTAGTAACATGCATTACTTTACCGATAGGCTGCCAATTAAGATGATATTCTGATGTAACATCTAACAATGTACTGTTGAGAACCATAGCTACACATCCTTCGGAATAAACACCATTTTGATCAAATACATAAGTTTGTTTTAAATGACCATCTTCTCCAGCCAAACCTCCGGCAAGAGGAATAGTACTATTGACAGATGAAATACCTTCAACAAGATCACTTCCATTTGTTTGAAGCCCCGCAACAAAAAGAATCATTGCTTTTGTATCTGCGGTAAAAAGCGTCGATGCAATCTGTGCACCTATAAGAAAATCATTTTCATGGAAAGAATATCCTTCTTCTACTTTGGTTGCTTCAAATTCTACTATAGAGACTACAATACTCTTTTTAAAAGCTTCTCCTTCAAAGATTTCACCTGCCGTTGTTGTTCCTATAAATGCCAAATCTCTATTTTTCTTTTTTATAATAGAGCGGATCTGCTCTATTTCTTCTTCTAAAACAAATCCACTAAAAATCTGTATAAGTGTTTTTTCTTTATTAAAAGATCCCAAATCTAATTGATTTGACAATGCACTAATAGATGAAAATTTTTTGTTTATTATTTGCATACACTTATATCCATTCATATAATTTATATTCTCACTTATGAGACAAGTATGCCATAAAAATATTAAATTTTTACTAGAGAGTTCAATTTTTATTATGTAGTAAGCTTATGAAAAAAGATTTAACAGGAAAAGAGTATATAAATGGTGTTCGAGAGAGGATTTGAACCTCCGACCACTTCGATGTCAACGAAGTGCTCTACCCCTGAGCTACCCGAACAGTTATTTTGTAGGTCGATATTCTACCACAAATTCCTTAAACTAATTTTCTTTTATAAAAATTCTCAATATTTTCATAATTTTACTTTTAATTTAGGTATAGAGGGTGTATAATTTCAACACTAAACGATAGACATCGTTCACAAAATAATATGCCACAAGGTAAAATATGAATACAGAACTAGAAGAGTTAGGTCTTAAGAATATTGGTAAAATTTATCATAACCTCAGCTATGATGAACTAATTAAGCATGAATTAGAAAATGGTGAAGTCCGTGAAACAAAAAGTGGTGCTACTGCCGTTGATACGGGAATATTTACAGGAAGAAGCCCAAAAGACAAATATTTTGTTGATCGAGCACCTTCTAATAAATATATTGCATGGGGTGATGTAAACCAAAAGATCAGTGAAGAGATCTTTGATGAACTTCTCGAACTCTCTCGTGAACAACTTTCAGGAAAAGATCTCTATGTAACAGATGTTTATAGTGGTGCAAGCCCTGCTTCAAAAAAATCTATCCGTTTTGTTACTGAAATTGCTTGGCAATCTCATTTTGTAAAAAATATGTTCATTCGTCCAACTGAAACTGAATTAGAAAACTTCAAAGCAGACTTTACAGTTCTTAATGCATGTAAAGCTGTCAATGACAGATGGAAAGAACATGGAATGAACTCTGAAGTTTTCGTTCTTTTTGATGTAGAGAGAAACTTAGCTATTATTGGTGGTACATGGTATGGTGGAGAGCTTAAAAAAGGTATCTTCTCTATGATGAACTACTGGCTTCCACTTGATGGAAAACTCTCTATGCACTGCTCTGCAAATGTTGGAAAAGATAATGACACTGCACTCTTCTTTGGTCTTAGTGGTACAGGTAAAACTACACTCTCAACTGATCCAAATCGTGCATTAATCGGTGATGATGAACATGGTTGGGATGATTATGGAGTTTTCAACTTTGAAGGTGGATGCTATGCAAAAGTTATTAACCTTGATGCAAAAAGTGAGCCGGAGATCTTCGGTGCAATTACCAAAGATGCTCTTTTAGAAAATGTAGTCATGGATGAAGATGGTAATGTTGATTATGAAGATGGTTCAAAAACAGAAAACACTCGTGTATCATATCCAATTGAACACATTCAGAACCATAAAGAAGATCTTATGGCAGGACATCCTAAAAATATTATCTTCTTAAGTGCTGATGCCTTTGGTGTTTTACCTCCTGTTTCAAAACTGACTCGTGAACAGGCAATGTATTACTTTTTAAGTGGGTATACTGCAAAAGTAGCAGGAACTGAACGAGGGATCACAGAGCCTGTAGCAACATTCTCAGCATGTTTTGGTGAAGCATTTATGACGCTTCATCCTACTGTATATGCAAAGTTACTCGGTGAGAAAATTGATAAACACAATGTAAATGTTTATCTTGTAAATACCGGTTGGGCAGGTGGCGGTTATGGCGTTGGAAAACGTATGAGCCTTAAAGATACTCGTGCATGTATCAATGCAATTTTAGATGGTACAATCAATAAAAGTGAATTTGACATAACAAAAACTTTTAGACTCCATGTTCCTAAAACACTCGGAGATATCAATCCAGAGCTTCTAAACCCTAGAAATGCATGGGAAGACAAAGAGGCGTTTGATGCTACTCGAGATAAATTGGCAGAAATGTTTATTGAGAACTTTAAACGCTATCAAGATGCTGATAGTGAATTTGATTTTTCAGAAGCAGGTCCAAAAGTAGAAAAGTAGTTTTTTCTACTTTTTTACCCTCTTTTTCGTAGCCTTTTCCAAATAGAACCAAACACTCCCGCCAATAACAATTAAAATCACAGGTGCAAGCCATTTGTTCTCTCCAATAAAAATCGCAAAAGATTTCAATGCCGCTCCAAAATAAAAACTAGAAAGCCCAAAAGCAAGTGCCCAGACAGCTGCTGCAAAAACATTTAAAATCGCAAACTTCTTAAAATCATACTTTGTAAGTGCAATAGCAATAGGAACAACCGTTTTAAGCCCATAGATAAACTTTTGAATAAATATAACCCAATCTCCATGTTTTTTCATCAAAATATGAGAGAGTGCCAATTTTCTTCTGTGTTTACGCAGACCTTCAACCATCATAGACTTCTGATAACGTGTCAACCAAAAAAGCAGTATATCTCCAAGAGCATTCCCCGCAAAAGCAACAGCTATAGAGGTTGCCAAGTCCATCTTTCCCATGAAGCTCAGTACTCCAGCAGCCACAAGCCCGACAAATCCACCACCAAGAGAGTAGATAAAGAGTCCTATATAACCGTAGGTTACTAAATTTGTAAATGTATCTTCCATTCGTTTCCTTTTTTTATAATATTTCTAGTTCCTGCTCTCTATCCTGAGAAATCATAGAATATTTTATAATGTATCCATTCCTGCCAGCAGCTCAAAAGTACTCTTTTTGTAGAGGCTCAGACCAACGGGAGGATTTGCCCTCGGAGAAAAGAGTACTTTTGAGCGGATTACAACAAAGAAATATTACAACTTCTTTATTTTTGTTATCTCATCACGAAGCCGTGCCGCCTCTTCAAAATTTAACTCTTTTGCAGCCGCTTTCATCTTAAGTGAGAGCTCTTTTACAACTGCTTTTCTCTCTGATGCCGGCATTTTATCCATTTTTTTGCGTTTTTCATAGAGCCCGCCCGCATCTTCAAGTTTTAAATTCTCATCTAAAGTACGCTTTGTCGTTGTCGGTGTAATGCCGTGTGCTTTGTTAAAAGCCTCTTGGAGTTCACGACGCTTTTTTGTCTTCTCCATCGCTCGCTCCATAGAGCCTGTTATCTTATTGGCATACAAAATTACTCGACCGTTTTCATTTCTCGCAGCTCGCCCTATGGTCTGAATAAGCGCCGTCTCACTTCTCAAAAAGCCCTCTTTGTCCGCATCTAAGATACCCACTAAACTCACTTCAGGAATATCTAGCCCTTCACGCAAAAGGTTGATCCCAATAAGAACATCAAACTCCCCTTGACGTAATCCTCGTATGATCTGATTTCGCTCGATGGTATCAATATCAGAGTGCATATACTGCACCTTGATCCCAAGATCGGCCAGATACTTTGTCAAAGCCTCTGCCATCTTTTTGGTAAGCACTGTTAAGAGTACCCGCTCATCTTTTGCTACGATCTTTTTGATCTCATCATGGATATCTTCTACCTGATTATCTGAAGGCTTTACCTCTATGATAGGATCAAGCAAACCTGTTGGACGAATGATCTGCTCCGCTTTTACAGCACTGCGCTCTAACTCATACTCATTTGGAGTAGCCGATACAAAGAGGTAGTGCGGTGCTTTTTCGATGTACTCTTCAAGCTTTAAAGGACGGTTATCCAGTGCAGAAGGCAGACGAAAACCATAATCAACAAGTACCTCTTTTCTGGCACGATCACCTGCATACATTCCACGAAACTGTGGCAAAGAGACGTGAGACTCATCTACGATGATAAGATAATCTTTATGCCGCACCTCAAAATAGTCCAAAAGTGTAAAAGGAGCTTCTCCCGGTTTTTTATCGGTTAACAGACGAGAATAGTTCTCGATCCCCTTACACATTCCAGTCGTTTGCAGCATCTCCAAATCAAACTCAACACGCTGTTTAAGACGCTGATACTCTACAAGTTTACCCTCTTTTTGAAAGTATGCAAGCCTCTCGTCAAGCTCCTCTTCTATACGCTTTATTGCCACTGCCATCTTCTCTTTAGATACTGCAAACTGGCTTGTTGAATAGATAGTAAACTTTTTATGTTCTTCAAGTTTTTTATTGTCAATAACATCAAAAGTGTAAATTGCTTCAATCTCATCTCCAAAGAACTCAACACGAATCGCCTCTTGCTCAAAATATGGCGGGTAGATATCAATTGACTCGCCATTAACACGAATATGCCCACTGTCAAAGTAAGCATCATTACGAGAGTATCCCATCTCAACCAGACGAAGCAGTAATTTTTTTTGATTAATCTCATCACCCACAGCGATAGACTGCACCATACTCTGATACTCTTCAGGATCTCCCAAACCATAGTTGGCTGAAACGGATGCAATGACTATTACATCATCATAAGAGAGCAGATTTGCCGTTGCAGAGAGTCTTAAACGCTCCAACTCATCATTGATAGCCGAATCTTTTTCAATAAAGAGATCCTGACGGGGAATGTAGGCTTCTGGCTGATAGTAGTCATAGTAAGAGACAAAATACTCAACATGATTGTTTGGAAAAAACTGACGAAACTCCGAATAGAGTTGCGCTGCGAGCGTTTTGTTATGGGTCATAATGATGGTTGGCATCTTGGTCTTTTCAATAACACGTGCCATGGTATGTGTCTTACCACTACCCGTCACCCCTTCTAAGGTTTGATAACGATTTCCATCAAGTATGCTTTTAGAGAGTTTTTCTATGGCCTGTGGCTGATCACCTGCTGGTTTATAGGGTGAGACCACTTCAAAATTTATATCTTTTTTCATTAGTGGAATTATAGCAATTTAAAAGTGAATAGGGAGAGGGATTAAAAAGAGTGTAGCAATTAATATGAAAGAGTTTACTCTTCCATATTAAATTTAAAAATAACACTTGCATAGGCAGATGCAATTGAGTTATAAGTATATTTTACATTGTTACGTGTATTTGAGATGTCAAGAAAAAGCATTCTTCCACCTAACTCAAGGTCAATAAGCTTACTAACATGCATATTTACACCTAAAGAAGCACCATAATATGGATCAGATGATGTTCTCTTAAGATTAAGATCATCGATCTGCTCAATGTTAGCCATACCACCATTTACACCAATATAAATATCAAACGAAGTTGCTGGTTTCATGAGATAATCTAACTCAACACCATATGTTTCAACATGATTATAGTGATCATTGGTAGAACCATAATAGTTTGCATTTAAAAAAAGTCTAAATTCATCATTTTGTGCCCCGATTTTTACACCGCCGCCCTCTAATGTCACCTTGTCATTTGTTGCAACATTTGATCGCTCAGTATCAACACTCATTTTTCCATAACTACCTTCAATACCTATTAATGACTCTGCTGCCATAGCCGCAGTCGTACTTAACACTAAAGATAAAGCCATTATTTTTAATCTATTTTTCATTGTTTTCCTTTAAAATTCACCCGCTGGGATAAGATCTTTTAGTGTTATTACACCACCATTATCCGGAGAGTCTGAAATATTTACATCAACATATGCATAACCATTATTGTCACATGATATGATACCTGCATCCATAGATGTTTTTTCAATGTTCCATTTTGTTCCATCTCCCGTAACAGTTACTTGAAATGAAAAATTTGCATTACGATAATGTTCTACTGTATTTGCAATATGCGCATAAAGTCTTACAATTCCTGTAAAACCTTTTGCATAGCTATAAGACTCCCCTGTTAAACCTTGACCTCGAAGTGTTACTTTTTTCGCTTCTCCGATTTTCACAGTCTCACCGTTACTATCACCTAAAAGATTTACCCAAAGCATTACATCTTTTCCGGTTAAATAGTAGTCATACTCAACACTAATAACCATACTTCCTGATTCATCTATTATATTGGAACCATTTTTAGGATAAACATTACCAACCCATTCATCACCAAAATTACATCTATCTTGTCTAAAGTTATTCCCTACTGCAAAACCAAGATTTGAGACAGAAGAGCTATTAAAGTCATCTTTTAATGTTAAAAGATCAGATGTAAAAGTATCGATCGTCCATTTTCCTGAAGCATCATATGTATAACCATTTCCAAATGTAACAACATATTCATTCTGAGGATCAACATTGTCAAATGGTGCATTTGAAGATTTCAACGATGCCCCGCTGGTATCCCCCGCACTGAGTGTGGCACTTGCTGGATTAATAGCTGTTGCCGGATTAAAGTAAAGATAGTTTGCCTGATTTGCTGTCGGAGCAGAACTCTCTGCATAACCGGCAAGCATTCCCATAGAGACTGATGGCTTCGTATTTACTCTATTGTTATATTTATCAGTAACCGTTAAAACCCAACTCTCAATAAATTTAGCATTATCTTTGTCCTGTGCTGTTCCTGCATACGACAAACTAATCGCAGTCGGAGGACCAGATAAGACAGTTACATTAAAAATACGCTCTATCGTCTGCTCATTTGCATTGGCATCTTTAAACTTTGCACTTACTTTAATTGGAATAAGTCCTGAAATCGTTGATGTTTTTAAATTGAGTGAAATATTATTTTTATTCGTAAATGTTAACTCTTTACCACTATTACCATCACTGTCTAAGAGTTCACCCAAAGCCTGATTTAAAAGAGTAACTTTCATTGATTCCATATCTGAATCAGCTACAGTTTTTCCATTCATATCTTTAACAGCATACGTTAAAGCGTGTGTCTGTTCAAGTCCCATCTGTAAATTTTCAGGAGATGATTCAAGTGTGTAGTCGGTTAAAACAACCTGTGCTTTATCCGGTTTAATATTAAATGTATATACTGCACGACTTGAAGGATTATCCTCATGATAAAATGCAAATGTAATAGGTGATTGATCTTTTGTTAGATCAGTCGGTCCAGTATAACTAAAATTTGCTATACCTGCACTATTAACGGCAACAGATGATTCGGTAAAATAACCGACATCTCTTCCTCGTTTTACATCATCAGGATAGATAATTTTCACATTCCCCTTTGTATAAGGGTTATTAGCACTGTCAAATACTCTTACTTCAATATTTACAGCTTGTGAATTAACTGTAAGATCAGCACTCTGCACCGGCAAAACGACCATCGGCAACTGAGCTGTTGAGCCTGAAGTTGATGGAAGTTCAGCAGGAAGTTCCTGAGTAACAACAGGATCGCTATTGTCCCCTTGACATCCAATCAAAAAGATCGAAAGAAACAGACTCAAAAGAGCCACTTTTAATGTACGCATTTGTTATCCTTAACTATTTATAAATACAAAATCACATCATTATACAAGTTTCTACTTTAAGTGAAAATTAAATTACATTGAGTGATTTTGCACAAACATAGGCACTTGAAAAAGCCCATTGGAAATTATAACCACCTAGTTCGCCTGTAATATCGACAACTTCTCCAATAAAATAAAGTTTTTGTACCTTTTTTGCCTCTAATGTATCAAAATCAAGTTCATCTGCCATCACTCCACCTCGACTCACTTCTGCTTTTGAAAAACCGAAATTACCGGCAGGAGCAAAAGTATAGGCATTGAGTTGTTTTAACATATCTTGTTCATTTTCATCTATTTTAATGCACTCTTTATCTTCAAAATTTATTGCTTTAAAGAGCGCTTTTATTAAACGTTTTGGCAAAGGGATCACCGACGAGAGTCGCTTTTTACCACCCTCTTTTATAAGATTTTCAAGCTTTTTATGCGGCAAAAAGTCTATTGTTATCTCTCCTTTTTTCCAATAGAGGGATGCTGAAAGTACTGCCGGACCACTGATCCCTCTATGTGCGAAAAGCATCTCCTCTTTAAGTACTCTATCACCGACTGATATATGAACATAACAAGACAAACCACTTAGCTCTTTCATCCAAAATTGCTCTTTTTGCAAGGTTAAACCAACAAGTGCAGGTTCAAAAGGCTTTACATTTAAACCAAAATTCTTTGCAATTTTCAAACCAATTGCAGAGGCTCCAATATTTTTAAAACTCTCTCCTCCAGTTGCGACAACAAGAGCTTTTGCGCTGTAATTTCCTCTTTTTGTCTCCACAAAAAAACGCTCCAAATCTTTATGAACAGTTGTTATCTCCTCACCAAGTAAAAGATCTGCATTACGGCTATTGCGTTGCAATAATTCAATAATATCATCAGAGCTTCTTTTACAAAAATAGTAACGCTCTTTTCGTAACTCTAACTCTACTCTCCCCCGCTCTAAAAAATTGAGTAATTTTTGAGAAGAAAATTTTTTAAATACTTTTGTAATAAGCACTTCATCACCCAGATATTGCTTCGGTGTTACAACACTATTTGTAATATTACATTTCCCACCTCCAGAAATTTTCACCTTCCTTGCGATCTGCGTATTTGTATCAACAATACCAACATGCAACTTTTTTGAGAGATTGGCAGCGCACATCAAACCACTTGCTCCTGCGCCTAAAATAAGTACATCATAATTTTTCATAAACGAATTATAGTATAATTACAAAAAATATTTTAAAAGAAGAAAAATGGCAAACAAACTCCACATAGTCTCCCTCGGATGCACAAAAAATCTTGTAGATACAGAAGTAATGCTTGGCAAACTCAAAAATTTTGAACTCACAGATGAGAGTGAAGAGGCCGATGTTATCATCGTCAATACCTGCGGCTTTATTGATGCGGCAAAAGAGGAGTCCCTCAATACTGTCCTCTCCCTGCATGAGGCAAGAAAAGAGGACTCTTTGCTTGTTATGGCAGGCTGTCTCTCCGAACGCTACAAAGATGAACTTATGGAGCAGATTCCTGAAGTAGATATCTTTACCGGTGTAGGAGACTATGAAAATATAGACACCCTTTTGGCTGAAAAAAAGAGCCATTTTTCAGAAGAGGTCTATCTTATTGACGGTGCTGAACGTGTTATTACCGGTTCAAACTACCATGCCTATATAAAACTCTCTGAGGGGTGTAATCAAACCTGCTCTTTTTGTGCCATTCCCTCTTTTAAAGGAAAACTTCACTCAAGAGATCTTGACTCCATTGTAAAAGAGGTTGAAGCTCTTGTCAAAAGAGGCTATTGGGATTTCTCTTTTGTCAGTCAAGATTCAAGCTCTTACCTTCGTGATCAAAATGTCAAAGACGGGCTCTCTCTTTTAATTCAGAGAATTGAACTTATTGAGGGAGTAAAGAGCGCACGTATTTTATATCTTTATCCATCAACCACAACTATCAGCCTCTTAAAAAACATTGCAAAAAGTAAAATTTTTCATAACTATTTTGATATGCCGATCCAACATATTAATGATGATATGCTGCGTATGATGAAACGTGGTTTTGGAAAAGAGAAGACAATGGAGTTGCTCAATTTTATGAGAAATCTACCAAACTCTTTTGTTCGTACAAGTTTTATTGTCGGGCATCCGGGTGAAACCGAAGCAATGTTTGAAGAGATGTGTGCTTTTGCCGAAAGTTTTGGTTTTGATCGTATGAATGTTTTTGCCTACTCTGATGAAGAGACAACAACGGCACATGCAATGCAAAACAAAATTGATGAAGAGACAAAAAGAGAACGTGCCCAAATTTTAGGCGATATTGCAAGTGAATGTACAAGAAAATCTCTTGAAGGCGAAATTGGCAAAGTTCGAGAGATCGTTATAGACAAAGAGAGTGACGAACACGCCTTTTTACTCTCTGCAAGAGAGCTGCTCTGGGCAGATGAGATCGATGGAGAGATTTATGTTAATGACAGAACTGATGACAACCGTGAAATTGAGTTTTCCAAACCATACAAAGCAAAAATCACACAGCTTGTCGGTAATATTCTTACAGCAACCGTAGATAATGCTCAGCCACAAGAGTAAAGAACTTCTTTCAAGTTCAAAAAATCTTTTAGCTTTTTCTGCCGGAGTCGATTCAACTGCACTCTTTTTTATCTTAAAAGAGTGCAATATTCCTTTTGATATTGCCATTGTTGATTATGCACTCCGAAGCCAAAGCAAAGAGGAAGTAGCCTATGCCAAAGAGTTGGCAAAAGAGCACAATCTGCGCTGCTTTGTTAAACAGGCACCCAAAATAGAAAAAAACTTTGAAGCAAATGCACGAAAAATTCGATATGATTTTTTTCACGAGCTTATAAAACGCTATGAATATGACAATCTCTTAACTGCTCATCATTTGGGAGATAAACTCGAATGGTTTTTAATGCAGTTATGCAAAGGAGCCGGTACTGTTGAACTTAGTGGTATGCAAACAACTGAGAAGAGAACGAATTATACATTGATACGGCCACTGCTTCATCATGACAAAGATGATCTCCTTGCCTATTTAGAAAAAAATAAAATCAAATATTTTATTGATACAAGTAACTATAGTCCACAATATAAACGAAATTACTTTAGGGCAAAATATGCCACACCTCTACTAAAAGAGTATAAACAAGGGATTCTCAAGAGTTTTGCCTATCTTGAAAATGACAGAGCACTCCTAATAGAAGAACTACCTGTTCATACGCTCAATAAATTTACTTATTTTCAACATAAGAACAACCGTTCAGATATCTACCATATAGATCAATATCTTAAAACAAAAGGTTTGCTTATGAGTGCACAAGAGAGAGAACTTTTACAAAAACAAAAAAGCCTTGTTATCGGTAGAAAATATATTGTTACACAAATTGGAGGATATATTTGTATTGCACCCTATTTACGGGGCAAGACATTAACAAAAGAGTTTAAAGAGAAAATGCGTAAACTGAAAATTGATCCGAAAATACGTCCCTACTTAGCAATCGATCCTGAATCAGAAGCATTATTATCATTCTTATTTTCATAAACTTTCATCGTAAAAGTAGATTTAATCATCTCCCCATCACGTATAAATTTTATAGGAAAATTAATACCAATAATCCAATCTCCTTTATTGAGTGCATTTAAAAAATTATAAAAGTTTTTTGGAGAACTAATATGTGAAGTTGTGTTCACTTCATAGACACTAAATCCATCTTCTTCTTTTGCAACTCGTAATTTTGTTATTTTTAAAGCTGCAAAATTAGATTTATGCTCTTTTTCAAAACGTTCAGCAGAGAAAGGACGATCAAAAGCAGTAATTATATGACGATTGGAACTCTGCAACTCTTTTAATTTTTTGAGTGTTTTATCATAAAAAGTTTGATATTTATTATAACTCTTTAACTCTTTTTTCATCTCCAAACGCTTTATTCTATACTCTTTTCCTTCTGGAATTAAGACTCCAAATGAAAAAACCAAAACAAAGAGAAAGAGAAAAAATGAAACTAATAAGATATAGATCTGATGACGGGATATATTAATCTTCACTATCTAGCTCCTCTGCTTCATCTATATAGTTACTTGAAACAAAACGCAACCAACCATTTGAAAGAGGATAAAAGCTTGTATAACTTTTTTGAAAAATAGAGCGTAAAGGTGCTTCTAGCATAAAATTATAAATATCTTTTGTTGGAGTAATACCATAAAGAATAAGCCCATTTTGCAATAATTCTGCTCGTGAAAGCGTAATACGTTGCGGTACTAAATCAAAAAGATTTTTCATTGAATCTTTTAAAACCATATTTTTTGTAAAAACTTTTAAAGAGAGCTCTTTTTGTTTTTTAATATAGGTGATTTTTCTATCCATATGATCAATCTCTTGTTGCAACTGACTCTTTTTTGATATATATGCTGCACGCTCTTTTGCAAAAGAGTAGTCTTTAAATTTCAAAAAACCATACGTAGCAAAAAGTAAAAACAGTGCTATTGAGAAGAAAATAGTAATAAGTTGTAGATCTGGAGTAAACGGTGTTTTTTTACGAGGTTTTATATAGCTGTATTTCATAATCCCAACTCCTCTTTTGCCAGCTCACACAACTCTGCATCAAGCTCTGTATGTCTAACATATACATTCAAGAACATCTCTTCTTCAAAATATTTTTTCAAATCACTACTGACACCGACACCATCTGCTATATAAATATTTTCTAAAAATCGACTCTCATAACGTTCATCTTTATAAAAATTAGCTATTGAGCTCTGAATGAGTGTAAAGCGTTGATAATCTTCATTGAAATTCTCTTCGACATCTTCTTGATAAGATTCTGCATTTTCCAAAAGCTCTTCCTCTGCATCTTTCGATTCATCAAATTCATCAAGCTCTTCAAGTGCATCAAGATCTTCTATATCTCCAAGGTTCTCAATCACAGGATCATCAACACCTATATCTTCAAGATCAATACTTCCATCTATATCAAGATCAAGATCTTCAACACTGTTTTCAAGATCTTCCTCTGTTAATAATATATCATCAATTTCACTGTTTTTTGCATACATATTTATATGTTCGCTATAAAGTAACTCTGAATTTTCAAAAACAGAGAGCGTTATATAGACCTCTTCAATAAGAACATAGAGTGCCAATGTTGCATCTATTTTATCTTTAAAGAAATGTGCCAACAAAACAAAAGGAGAAAAAATAAAATCGACACCGACAGCTTTATACTTTTTTTCAAGTGCATAGAGTTCAGGTTTTGCAGTATAAAAGAGCCAACGATCTTTATAACATCGATATTCACAATTACTTAAATCAGTATAATATGAAAATTTCTGTTTTGAGCAAGTAGGCAATGCTCCCTGTTCTTTAGCATTATCAAGCAGTGTTATATAATAGTAGGGAGACTCTTTTGTATAATTATTAATAAACTCAAGAATCTTCTCATCAACTTCGAGTGTATCAAATTCATTATGAACATTATCAACACTCCCTTTTTTAGAGTGAAGCTCTATATAAACAACAGTTGTTGCATGCTTGATAACAATATTTACAAGAACTTTTAAATATAAAGCTTCAAAAAGTTTACCGAACACTACTTTCCATCCTTACACAAAGGATGTGCTTTGTTATAGTTTTGTTGTTTCAATGCACTACCTAATTTTGTATATATCTGCGTCGTAGCCATAGAGGAGTGACCTAACAGCTCACTGACATCGACAATCGGCGCACCACTGTTTAAAAGTGATGAGGCGTAAGAGTGCCGTAATTGGTGAGGTGTTACTCTTAATCCTACACGAGCAAAGAGTTTAGTTATTATATATCTTAGACTATTTTCGCTTAATCTTTCGCCATTTTTTTCAAAAAGATATTTTTTTATCATAAAAGTTGACAAATATTCATCAATTATGCTCTTCACTGAAGCCAAAAGAGGAATATCTCGCTCTTTATTTCCTTTTCCTATAATACGCACCCATTCGTCATTAATATCTTCCACTTTCAAAGAGGCAAGTTCAGAGATACGTAAGCCTAAAGAGTAGAGCATTAAAACCACTAAACGCTCTTGCAGCGAGGCCTCTTCTAAAGCCTCCATTATATGCTCATGAGAAATAGGCTTAGGTAATGTCTTTGCAACTTTTATGCTCTCGTCTGCACGCAAAATTACATCCATACCATTTTCATTCAAATAGCTCACAAAACTGCGAATAGCACTCAACTTTTTTGATATTGTTTTTGCATTTAAAGAAGCTATGAGAAGTCTGTAGGGCATAAGATCAAAATAGAGTCTCTCTTGCTCTTCAATGATCTCAATATGTAAAAAAGCTTCGGACAGAGTTGCAGAATAACTCTTGATGGTTAAAGAAGAGTAGCCACGTTGCTTCTCAAGATAGTTTAAAAAATCAACAATTCTCTTATCTATTAACTTTTTCAAGAAGCTTCTCAAAATTTTTATAATACTCATTTGCCTCTTGCACTAAAGCGTCATCAGTAATAACAGTTGGTGCAAGTTTTTTATAAGAGTCCACCATAATTTCACTCATCATTCTCATCTTCGCACGATCGCTATCAGAGATAGTAGGTTTTGCTGCAATTGCATTAATCTCCTGAAGATACTGCTTAGCGTTATGAACATATTTTTGATACTTCATAGAGCGTTGGGACTGCGCCATAATAGTAGAAGCCATTCTATTATATATATCCATTTTGAATGCTTCATTGGCAAGTTCATATGCCTTTTGATAGTTTTTAACTTCATAATAATATTTTGCTTCGAGTGATTTTTCATAAGAGGGATTCATCAAAAAATAGAGAAACATCGCGGCAATCAGAACCAGAGCCGTCAAAGGAAAAAAAAGTTTAGCTTTCATGTTGCAGTAACCTCTTTGTTAAAAATACTCTGGCTTCTTCAAGTTCCATACCGCTAATATCCAACTCTGAAGTCGCATAATAGTTTAAAGTTCCAAAAGGTTTTGGAATAATGAAACGATCCCAAGAGTTAAGCTGCCAGAATTTTGTCGGTTTTATCTCTATAAGTACAATTTTTGTATTTGTTTTTTGTGCCATCACAATCACTCCATCGGCAACTTCATGACGTGGACCTTTTGGACCATCGGGTGTAATGCCGATATCATATCCCTCTTTGAGACTCTTAATTGCCTGTAACAAAACACGTGCTGGATTTTTATCACTCGATCCTGCAAGCGTTCCAAGACCAAAATATTTAATTGTTCGAGAGATCAACTCACCATCAAAATGTGGAGAGATTAAAACTTTAGCATGAGGAGTTTTTCGATACCGCTTATAGAAATATGGCAGCATTAAGAGTTCACCATGCCAACAGGCAAAAATAAGTGTTTCTTGAGAAAGTTCTTTGGGTGCATAAAACTTTTTTTTGTTTGTATAGTATAAAAAACGAATCAGTATTGAACCCAAAAAAGGCACAAAGAGCAGTGCCAAAGCACGACTTATCTTTTTAGCCAACGAGCTCACCTGTATAAATTGTTCTTGCAATTTGTGTAATTTTTACATTATGAAATGTTCCAAGCATCTCCTGTGAACCTTTCACTTTTACAACAAGGTTAGTATCTGTTCTTCCTGATACATATCCATCTGCATTGAGATCTTCAAAATAGACTTCATAAACTTTTCCAAGTTGCTCTTTACTCTTTTCATCAAGCATTTGCGTATAAAGTGCCTGCAAATAGGATAGACGTTCCGATGCGACAACAGGATCAACAACATTTTCAAAATATTGTGCTTCCGTCTCCGGTCTCGGTGAATATTTAAAAGAGAAGATCTGATCAAATTTAACCTGCTTCATAACATCTAGTGTCTCTTCAAAATCTGCATCGCTCTCCCCTGGAAAAGCAACAATAATATCGGTAGAGATACTTGCTTCAGGGCAGACTGCACGAAGTTTTGCAACTCGATTTAAGAACCACTCTTTTGAGTAACCGCGCTTCATCTCTTTGAGGACTTTTGTACTTCCACTTTGAAGCGGCATATGCATCGATTTACAGATCTTTGGATTTTTTGCAAACTCTTCTATAAATTCATCATCCATATGAAACGGGTGTGGAGAGGTAAAACGGATACGTCTTAGACCTTCAATTTTAGAGAGTCTGCGTAAAAGTTCTGTAAAATTCACTTTTTCATGGTCACTTGAAGCAAAACGGCGTCCGTAATTGTTGACATTTTGTCCAAGCAAGAAGATCTCTTTTGCACCATTGTCAACAGCGCGCTGTGCTTCTTGAATAATCAAAGCATCAGGAATCGAGATCTCCTTACCTCGTGTTTTTGGTACTATACAAAAGGTACACTGTTTATCACAACCTATAGAGATATTGATATAGGCCTTATACGGTGATGTTCTAAAATCATCAAAAGCAAATTCACTCTCATCATAGTTTATATCAATTTCAACAGCTTTGTCTTTATGTAAAACTTCTCGTATTTTTGATACGTTTCTAGCACCAAGCACAAAATTAACATAAGGAGCACGCTTAATAATCTCTTTACCAAGATGTGAAGCGGTACACCCACACACACCAATCTTTGCGCCATCTTTTTTCTTTTTATTGAAAACACCAAGCTCAGAGAAGAGTTTTGAGACGGGTTTTTCACGAACCGAACAGGTGTTAATCAAAATAAGATCAGCACTCGGCATATCTTGTGTTGTCTCATATCCCTCTTTTGCAAGAGCCGCTATTATATGTTCAGTGTCACGAGAGTTCATTGCACAGCCAAGTGTCTCAATAAAAAGTTTTTTACTCATACTCTATTCCGTTTAGCTCATAATGTGAACTTGGTACATATAATCATTATCTGACAATCCGTACTTCACTTCACTCATATAAAAACTTTTACCCTCTGCTTCAAAATGATCTTGAAGAGCCAAAAGATCTTTATGCGAATTTTCTCTGTCAAAATAGAAAATTACACTATCCTCTTTTGCAGTTTTTTCTTCAATCTTTGCGAGATCAATTTTCTTAGGCTTTGCATCTAAATCTGTTCTTGCTAATTTTAAATCCATATTTACTATATCCTTTGCATTATTTTAAAAGTTTTGCATTATACTTTAACTCTACTAAAAAGCTGATTAAAGATGTTTTTAGAAGATTTTTGCTATAATAGTTTACTTCATTAAGAAATCCCCCTCAAAATTACTATTGTCAAAAGATTTCTTAAATATTCAAGGAAATAAACTATGGAAAAAATATTAGATATCGCCGAAGCGATCGGTCATGAAAAAGGGCTACAACCAGAAAAAGTTTTAGAAGCACTCAAAACTGCATTTATTCAAACTGCTAAACGTGTCATAAACCCACATTATGCTTTTGAAGCTGTTGTTGATGATGATACAAAAAACATTAAAATTATACAAACAATTACAGTTGTTGCAGATGATGATGAGAGACTTCAAGATGAAGAGACGGCTCCAGCATATATCTCTATCACAGAAGCACGTGAATATGATGATCAAGTAGAACTTGGAGACCAACTCCAAATTGATCATGATTTAGAAGATTATGGACGTACTGCTGCATCAGGTCTTCACCGTGAGATCGAGTACCACATCCAAAGACTTGTAGAAGATGAAGTATATAACAAATACAAATCGAAAGTAGGAACACTGGTAAGTGGTCGTGTTACACGTGTTGATGCACAAAATGCAACATACATAGAGGTAGATGAGATCCGTGCGGTACTTCCAATGAAAAGCCGTATAAAAGGTGAAGTTTTTGAAGTTGGCGATCATATCAAAGCTGTTGTTCGCCGTGTCAATATGGATAAAGAACATGGTATTCAAATTGAGCTCTCACGTACATCTCCAAAATTTTTAGAAGCACTGTTAGAACTTGAAGTTCCAGAGATTGCAGAGGGTACTGTGATCATTGAAAAATCAGCTCGTATTCCGGGTGAACGTGCAAAAGTAGCAGTTCTTTCAACACATCCACAAGTTGATGCTGTAGGTGCTACTGTCGGCGTAAAAGGTGTACGTATCAACTCTGTAAGTGCAGAACTTATTGGTGAAAATATTGACTGTATAGAGTACACAGATATTCCTGAACTCTTTGTCTCACGTGTTATGAGTCCTGCAATTATTTCTCATGTTGAAATTATTAAAAATGAGGATGGTGAAAACGAAAAAGCAATCATTACACTTCCAAGTGATCAAAAATCAAAAGCTATTGGAAAAAGCGGTATTAATATTCGACTTGCTTCTATGCTTACAGGCATGCAAATTGAGCTTATTGAAACAGATGCTGTTACAAATGAAGATGGTGAGATTCAAGAGAAAAAAGATGGTGTTGATGCACTAGAAGCGCTCTTTAGTTAATAAAAACAAGCCTTCATCTCATGAGGGCTTATCTCTCTATCCTCTACTCATATAAGGGTTGAGTTTTAAAAGAATTAAATCTGCGATCATATTACCAAGCAGTGTTAAAAAAGCCGTTATCATCAAGATCCCCATAATTATAGGATAATCACGTGAAAGTGCTGAAATATAAAAAAGCTGTCCCATCCCTTCAATTCCAAAAATAGACTCCAAAATAACACTCCCTCCAATCAAGCCTGGAAGAGAGAGACCAAGCAGTGTTATAATCGGTGGCATAAGATTTGGAAGAATATAATAGCGTAAAAGTTTTTTTTCTTCTACGCCTCGTGAACGTGCAAAGTAATAGTAATCACTTTTAAGTATCTCAAGAGTAAGTGAGCGAATATAAATAATCATACTACCCAGACCTACAAAGATCATAACGGCAATTGGCAGTGTTAAATGCCATGCCATATCAATAACATTTGCAAACCCCTCTTTAGCTTCAATTGAGTGCAATCCTGCAATAGGAAAAAGAGAGAGTTTAATGGCAAAGAGAATAATAAGTAAAAGTGCCAAATAAAAAGATGGCATCGAAAATGAGATCAGTGCTATTTGTCTAATAATGTGATCTCGCTTACTCTCATAATGGAGTGCTGCTTTAATTCCAAGCCATAAAGAGAGCCAAAAAACAGAAACTAATGCGATAAAATTCATCCAAAGTGTTACAGGCAAACGTTTTAAAATTTCACTACTTACATCCGAGCCACTGACAAATGAAATGCCAAAATTAAGTGTTAATATATTTTTCATCCAATCAAGATACTGTTCAAAGAGGGGTTTATCAAGACCATATACAGCTTTTAACGTTGCTATAGCCTCTTTTGTCATATTTGGATTGAGTTCTCCTGCTCCAAAGAAACTATTCGGTGCAGCATGAATTGCTAAAAAAGAGATCACAGAGATCAAAAAGAGCATAAATATAATATAAAAAAATTTTTTGAGTAGTAATTTCATAAAAAAATTATAACATAAATTTTACGATGAAAAAGATTGCCAGAAAATAGAGGGAGATAGAAACGCTCACTCCCAAAAGGGAGAAAAGCGACTTTATAACTTACTAGTGAAGACTAGAAGTTTAAAGTAAGGTATGCTTGGATCATGTTAACTGTATCAACATTTTTACCAAGATCATAGTTAATATATGCAAGAGTAGTATCAAGTGGTCCAAAAGATTTAGACGCAGTTAAAGCGTACTCAGTTAAATCGTGAGAACTTACAGATTTATCATGATCTGCATATGTGTAATAGAATCCTAAATCAACAGTTTGATAGTTACCTTCAATACTTACGTGGTAAGAGTCAGTACTTTTCATAGTAACTTGACCATAGTTCCACCATGCTTCAGTATAAAGTTTTGATTGAGCAGTTGCAACATTAGTAGCAGTATTGAAACCAGCATAACCAATTGAACCATCATTGTTAACTGAAGAGTATGCAGCTTTAAAAGTTGCAATATCTTTCATTTCATAACCTAACATTACAGCATATACATTGTCAGATTTAGCACCAGAAGCTGCTGCTTTTACTGAAGTATATTGTGCACCAGCTAAAAGACCTGGAATTTTTTTACATTTAAGATCTGCTTGTAACCAGTATGCAGTTGCAACACCACTTACATCATAGTACCATGCTTGAGCAACAACAGGTTTGAAAGAGTTGTTGATAACACCTACAGCGTATGCTCCATTTGTACCATAAGTAGTAAATTGACCATTTGCATTTACTACCGGAGCAGTAGCTAAATGATAAGTTTTATTTACACCACTACGTGCATCTTGACCAAATGTTTCAGTTCCGTTTCCGTTACCAACATATGCACCAACTAAAGTTGTATCAGGAATATCTTGATTTACAACTACTGCTGCTTCAAATGTATTTTTTTCAATTGACCAAGTTTCAGTAAATGCTAATGGAGTATCTAATTCCATACGACCAAGTTTAAGAGTAGATTTGCTTCCTTTGTTTAAAGAAACAGCAACCCATGCTTCGTTCATCCAGTTAGCATTTTCAACTTTTGCACCACCTAAAACAGATGCATATCTAGCACCAGTTGGAACAGTAGCAGTATGTGCACCACCCCATACATTAGATACAAGATTATTCTCTAAACCAAGAGTTGAAAGAACTGTATAACCAGCACCTGCACTTACAGATACTAAATCATTTTTTGCTAAATCAGCAGTAATGTTTAAGTTTAATGCTGCATCTGCTGCAGAATTGTCTTTACTGAAAAGGCTGTCTTTGTTGCTAATTGCAGCATAACCACTTTTAGCATCACTAGTGCTATAGTTAAGTTGAGCATTTCCGCTCATCTTGATATTGTCAATAGCAAATGCACTAGAACCAATTAGTAGCGCAGCCACCAAACTCATTTTTGTAAATTTCATATATTCTCCTTATTTGTTTACAAATTTCAACTAGCAGTATAGCATAATTCTTTCTTAACTTTGCATAAATCTGCTTTTATAACTATTTTTTTAAGCTCTCATTCCCATATGAAACAAAGCGGCTACTTCTCTCTTTGATCCCATGCAAGAACAGTTTTTCCAGCTTCATTTGTTTCAGCCATTGCCATTCCCATAATGTTATAACCATTATCAACATAGTGTACTTCACCTGTCACACCAGAGCTCAAATCACTTAAAAGATACATAGCAGAATTACCAACTTGTTCTGTCGTCACATTTCTTCTTAATGGTGTATTTGTTTCATTCCATTTCAAAATTTGAGAAAAGTCACCAATTCCCGCAGCAGCAAGTGTTTTAATAGGTCCGGCACTAATAGCATTAACACGCTGACCTTTTTTACCAAGATCTACTGCCATATAACGGACAGTTGACTCAAGTGCCGCTTTGGCTACACCCATTACATTATAGTTTACTATATATTTTGGTCCACCAAGATATGAAAGTGTTAAAATTGAAGCATCATCACTTAAAACAGACTCTAAACGGTTTGTTAAATCTATAAGAGAATAAACAGAGATATCCATAGCAATCTGGAATGCCTGTTTCGTTGTTTTTATAAAAGGCTCACTTAAAGCCTCTTTTGGTGCAAAAGCAACAGAGTGCACTAAAAAGTCAATTTTTCCAAAATCTTTCTCGATCTTTGCAGCAAGCCCTGCCATATGTTCTTCATTACTCACATCAAGCTCATATACATAGTCACTTCCAAACTCTTTTGCAATCGGTTCAACTCTCTTTTTAAGAGCATCATTCAAATATGTAAATGCCATTTCAGCACCCTGTTCGTGACACGCTTTTGCTATGCCATAAGCTATTGATTTATTGTTTGCGAGGCCCACAATAAGACCACGTTTGCCTTTCATTATCATCTCTTTTATCTCCTTCATCTGTTTTTAATTTTCTAATGCATCCGCATATTCTATCATTGTAATAAAATCTGTAACATTAAGTGCCGCACTACCGACAAGTACACCATCTACATTTTTTACACAAAGAATATCTTTAATATTGTTGAGTTTTACGCTACCTCCATAGAGCAATGGAGCGATCGATTTCTCTTTTAAAGCTGTATGAATCTCTTCAATATCTTCAAGTGTTGGAACAAGTCCTGTTCCTATCGCCCAGACCGGTTCATAGGCAATAGTCAGTTTGTCATAATTGGTATCAATTCCCTCATACTGTTTATTAATATAAGCAAGAGTCTGCTCTTTTCCTGCTTCTCTTATATCTTGAGGTTCCCCAACACAATAAACAATTGAAAATCCCTGTTCTTTAAAGTAGTTGAATTTTTCTGCGATAAATTGTTGTGATTCATTTAAAATATGACGTCGTTCACTATGACCAATTAAAATAGTTTTAATACCAAACTCTTTGAGCTGTTCTAAACCAATCTCGCCTGTAAATGCACCATTGACGGTAGGATATGCATTTTGTGTACCTACAACTACTTGTGTCTCAAAACGATCGAGTGATGTCATTGCAGGAAAAACAAAAACTTCTTGTCTGCTTTTTTCTCTGTACTTCTCTACTTCTTCTATATATAGAGCAGTTTCATGCCGTGTTAAGTTTGTCTTTAAATTTGCTGCAATGATCATCTGCTCTCCCTATTTACTTTCGTCTTTTGCTACCATTAATGGTGCAACACCTGGAAGAATTTTACCTTCAAGAAGCTCAAGAGAAGCTCCCCCACCCGTAGAGATAAAACTCATTTCATCATCAACACCTACACGTTGAACAAGATCCGCCGTATCGCCACCGCCAACAACTGTCGTTGCATACGAATCAGCTACAAAGTTTGCAATTTTTGAACTTCCACGCGCAAACTTATCCATCTCATAAACACCCATTGGTCCATTCCATAAAATAGTTTGAACATCATTCAACGCTTCTCTGTAGAGACGTACTGTTGCAGGTCCGATATCCAGTCCCATCCACTCACTTGGGATCTCTTGTGCCGTTACGATCTTACTGACAGCATCTTCTGCAAATTTTTCAGCTGCAATAACATCTACCGGTAGATAAAATTTCACACCGAGTTCTTTTGCAGTATCCATAATTTTTTGCGCCTCTTCAAGCAACTCATCTTCTACCAAAGATGCACCTATATCATAACCCATCTGCTTTAAGAATGTAAAGGCCATACCACCACCGACAAAAATCTTATCCACTTTTGGAAGAAGATTCACAAGTGCTTCAAGTTTTCCTGAAACTTTACTTCCTCCTACAATCGCAGCAAAAGGACGTACTGGATTATTCATAAGTTTTCCAAAATAGTTCACTTCTCGCTCTAATAAAAAGCCGGCTGCTTTATGTTCATTGTCAAAGAATTTTGTAATCCCGTGAACAGAGGCATGAGCACGGTGACTTACGCCAAAAGCATCATTAACATAAAACTCTGCCATAGATGCAAGTTTTTCACTAAGGAGTGGATCATCTTCTGTTTCACCTGCTTCAAAACGAAGGTTTTCGAGTAAAAGCACTTCATGACGCGGTAACTCTTTTGCCATTTGAAGCGTTACATCATCAACAACACCAGAAGCTAAAGCAACTTCTCTTTTTAACAGCTGTTGTAATCTTCTAGCTACAGGAGCTAAAGAGTATTTTTCAACAACTTCACCTTTTGGACGTCCAAGATGTGAAGCTAAAATGACTGCACAGTCAAGATCAAGGCAGTAGTTGATAGTCGCAATAGCAGAACGAATACGTCTATCATCAGAAATATTACCAAACTCATCCATCGGTACATTAAAATCACAACGAATAAATACCTTTTTATCTTTTAGATCCAATTTTTTTAAATGTAACAGTTCCAAAAACAGCTCCTTATTTTGAGATATGAAGTGCCATATCTAAAAGACGCATTGAGTATCCCCACTCATTGTCATACCATGCCATAACTTTTACCATATCACCACCAATAACCTGCGTAAGATCTTCTGCAACAATAGAGCTATATTCACAGCCGACGAAATCTTGTGATACACGCATATCTTGATCAACAAGTAAAAGACCTTTAAGACGACCTGCTGCAGCTTCATTGAGTGCCGCATTCACCTCTTCTTTTGTTGTTCCTTTTCTAACAACAACATTTAAGTCAACCATAGAGACATCCGGTGTCGGAACACGAACAGACTGCCCGTGAAGTCTCCCCTCAAGTTGTGGCAATACAAGACTGATTGCTTTTGCTGCACCCGTTGTTGTCGGGATCATATTAACAGCACCCGCACGTGCTCTACGCTTGTCTTTATTGTGCTTCACATCTAAAATATTTTGATCGTTTGTGTAAGAGTGAATTGTCGTCATCAAACCCTTTTCAATACCAAATGCATCATCTAACACACGTGCAACCGGTCCCAAACAGTTTGTTGTACAACTTGCATTTGAAACAATTTGTTGTCCATCATACTTCTCTTCATTCACACCCATCACAAATGTCGGTGTAATCTTATCTTTTGCAGGAGCAGAAAAGAGTACTTTTTGCACACCTTTGTCAATATGAACTTGAGCAGACTCTTGTGTTAAAAAGACACCTGTACACTCTAAAACCATATCCGCACCACACTCGGCAAAACCAAGATTTTTAGGATCTCGATCAGAAAAGATTCTGATTTTTTTTCCATCAATACTTATATAATTTTCATCAACTTCTTCTACTTCACTGTCAAATGTTCCATGCACAGAATCATTTTTAAGGAGATAAAGCATCATGTCCATGCTAGCCATGTCATTGATAGCTACAATCTCGACATCATCCCTCTTTGCCGCGATACGAGCCACACAACGACCTATTCTACCAAATCCGTTAATTGCAATTTTGAGTGCCATTTACTATCCTAAATATAAAAATTGGGTTATTTTATCCAAAATTAGTTATAATTCGTATTAAATGAAAAGTGTAGCACTGTATGGAGGCTCTTTTGATCCTCCCCATATCGGTCACGAAGCCGTTATATTAGAATTAAAAAAATTGGATTTTATTGATACTATAGTTGTCATGCCCACTTTTTTAAATCCTTTTAAGGAAAATTTTAGTGCACCGGCAGAGTTGCGGCTTCAATGGTTAAGAGAACTTTTTAACGAAGACCAAAAAGTTGAAATAAGTGATTTTGAAGTTACTCAAAATAGAAAAGTGCCGACAATAGAGAGTGTTACTATGCTGCGAAAAAGATATGAGAAGGTCTATCTTGTCATTGGAGCAGACAATCTCAAAAAATTAAAAGAGTGGCATCAGTTTGAAAAACTCCAAGATATGGTTACCTTTATACTTGTTACAAGAGATGGTATATCAGTACCAAAAAACTTTTTCACTATAGAACTTGATATTGCTATATCATCTTCTCAATTAAGAGATCATATAGAGCTATCAAAATTACCAAAAAAAATTGCAAAAAAAATTGCACACTATTATAAGGAACACAATGCAAAAAAGAATTGAAAATATAACAGAGACACTCGACAAGAACAAAGCGGAAGCTATTAACGTATTTGATCTAAGAGAACGTGACTATTTCGTCGATTATGCAATCATCGCATCATCACTCGGACAAAAACATACTGTAGCCCTTCTGGATCATCTCAAAAAAGATCTCAAACCGCAAGAGAAGTTTAACCACGTAGATGAGAGTGGAGATTGGGTTGTTATCGATCTTGGTGATATTTTAATTCACATTATGACACCGGAATATAGAGTTAAATATGATATGGAGAGCTTTTTAAATGAACTCTCCAAAGAGAAATAACTTCTATCTTCTCTTTGACTTTGAAGAAGATGCGTGTGTCACATTCAGATCTGCACTCGCATTATTCTCTGTCATATTTGCATCACTCGTATTCAGATCTGTTCTGCACTGAAGTTCTAAAGCTTTTTTAGCTTCTTGTGCCTCTTTTTCGGTTTTATCTAATATATCTTTATAATTATAAATAGCTTCAACATATTTCACAGGTTCAGCCCCTCTTGCATACCCATACTTTAACGTTTGATAATATCGTTTTTGTGAAAGTAGTGGCAGTACAATTTTCAGGTCAGTCCATATATTTGGATTAAGGCCCAGTTTCTTTGCCAATTTTTGTGCATCTTTAATATGACCAAGTCCTACATTATATGAAGCTAAAGCAAATTTCAATCTATTTTCACCCTTTACCTCTTTTGGAACATACTTCATCATTAACTTCAAATGTTTCGCACCGCCTAAAATACTCTCCTGTGGATCAAGTCTGTTTTTAACACCCAACATTTTTGCTGTACTGTTTGTCAACATCATTAAACCCCGAACCCCCGTAAAACTCTTTGCTTTAGGATTCCAATGCGATTCCTGATACGAGAGTGCAGCAAGCAATGTCCATGGTGTATCATATTTTTTTGCTGCCTCTTTAAAATATTTTTTATACTTCGGCAACCTCGCCTTAATACGTCGATAGAACATTTTAGTATTATAATAATCAAAAAAGAGTACATAAGAGTAGTAATAATCTTTCAGTTGTGTCATTTTTCCTTTTTGTATAAAATCATTAAGCCATGTGTACATATTCGATTCAAGTTTTTTAGCTCCTTTTGGAAGCAGCCAAGCTAGTTGTTCTCTTCCGCTAATAGAAAAAGCAAGTGCTATTTCAGGGAAAAATTTTAAATTTAAGGCATAAATATTTGAATCAGCTACCGTACAATCTATTTTATGCTGAGAGACCATTTCCAAAAGTTCTTCTGTAGAGTACTCAGAAGTTGTTGTATAGTTAATATCAAAGCCATCTTCTTTCAGCTTTTTTAGAGTTTCACTATAACTTGTATCATCCCCAACCATAATAGAAAGACCTTCAAGATCTTCAACATCACGAGGGAATTGAGAACTTCCTATCATCCCTCTGTTACAAATCACTTGCTCTTGTACTTCAAAGTAAGAGGGCCCAAAATGGTAAAGCTTCTCTCTGCTTGGTGTCTTTGCCAAAGCAGCAGATGTTATATATACATTTGGTTTTTTACTCAATTCAAGAGCTTCTTTTACCGTGTGTGCAGGAATAATATGTAATTTTACATGAAGATATTTCGCATATGATTTTAAAAGTTCATACTCAAAGCCTTGCGGACCTTCACTCCCTATATAATAAGTAGAAGGGGCATTTAAGAGTACAACATTTAGCTGTTTCTTTTTTTTAATTTTATCAAGAAGCGATGGCTTTTCAATTTTTTGAGCCACAATATAAGCATTATGCCCAAACCAACCAAAAAGAAAAAAAACAATAGACAGAGTAACTGCCATTGCACTATAGAGATATTTATTCATACTCCTAGTTTACACTAGAGTTTATTATACAAAGATAAAGCGATTCACTCCATCCTCATACTCATGTGCTAAAACCTGTCCATGGGCTTTTAAAATTGAGTCCACAAGATAGAGTCCTAACCCAAAACTATTTTTTGAAGGATTCTCTTTTGTGAAAGGTTCTATATAGTACTGAAGTGGGTGTTTCAAACACTCTCCTTTACTCTCAAAACAGAGTTCATGCTTTTCATTTACACGAATTGCTATGTGAGCATCTGTTGAATATTTCATAGCATTATCTATCATATTTTTAATAGCTGTTGTATAGAGTCTGTAGTTGGCATGTATCTTAAAATCGGTAGGTACATCTACTGAGATATGCTCATGTTCTACCATGGACATATCTATTGCTCCATCAATAATATCAACAATTCTATACTCTGAAAAATCTTTCCTGTCGTCCAGACTTGTCACCTCTTCAATCATTGCAAACTCGTTGACCAATGTCTCCAAGCGTTTAAAAATAGATCCAAAGCGTTCACGCTGTTTTTGTGACTCTAACATTTGCGTAGCAATAGTCCCTTTTGCAATAGGCGTCTTTAATTCATGCATCAAATTCCGTAAAAAAAGTGTTCTTGATGCAAGCATATTATTTATTTTTTCTCTTGCATGCTCAAGTTCATTGGCAACAGAACCAATTTCATCCTCATTTTTTGTCTTAAAAGAGACATTCATATTCCCTTCACCATACGCAACAATCTTTTTACGTAAACGAATTAAAGGACGAAGTTTTTGTAAAACCAGAATAAAGGAGAAGCTAATAATAAAGAAAATCATGACATAAGTATAGATAATGTTAATAGCACTGTAAGGTTTTAGATTATTATCACGAATAAGAATATCACCACTTGGTGTCTCTATATAAAAGTAAATCGTTCTTTTATACTCTAGCATTGTTGCTCGTAGGTTTGTCACTGTATTTTTAGTGTACATCCCTTTTTCACTAATCATTAAAGATGTATTAAAACTCTTAAATCCTTCTTTCTTTAAAATTTTACTTTTATGAAGAATAAGTGCTTTTCTATTTTTATCCTTGATAACTTCAAGATCATAAACAGCCAGATTTGCCTCAAGCATAATTTCTGAGCTTTGACGTTGTTGATGTTCACGATAGATCTGTGTAATAACTGTATATTTTGTAAAGATATGGTTAATATACTGTTCTTTGTTGAGTTTGTAAAACTCCCAAAAGATTGCACTGACACTCACAAGAGAGACAATCAGTGCAAATAAAACAGTAATTAAAACAGCATGTTTTTTCATTATTTAAGGAGTTTATACCCTACACCACGAACAGACTCTATAAGTGATTTATCTCCGAGTTTATTTCTAATACGTCCAACCATCACATCAATACTTTTATTTGATGAATCTTCATTAATCGCATTGACATTATGAATAAGATCTTCACGAGAGACTACAAGTCCCTGTTTACTGATCATATACGATAAAATTCCAAACTCTGCATTTGTCAGATCGATATTTCGCCCTTTATAAGTGATAGTCATTGTGGACTTGTCACATTTAAAATCACTCTTATTCTCCTCTTTTTGAGAAGTTTTTGCCTCATAACGACGAAGTACAGAGTGAATACGCGCTTCAAGTTCACGAGGATCATAAGGTTTTGGTAGGTAATCATCTGCACCTAGTTCCAGTGCTTTGATCTTATCGGTCACATCAGAACGTGCTGATGAGATAATGATCGGAATATCTTGACGTTCACGAATTGCTTCACACACTTCAAGTCCATCCATTCCAGGAAGTGTCAAGTCCAAGATCACAAGGTCAAAAGGCTCTAACTTTAAGATACTTACCGCTTTAAATGGATCATCTTCTGTTATGATCTCAAAATCAAACTGTTCTAAATACTCCGTTAAAATTTCAGCTAACTCTAAATCATCTTCTATCATTAATATTTTTTGCATGCTATTTCCTTTGATGAATTATTTTAACAAATATGCACTAATCAGAAGTTAATATCCCAAAAGTAATGTGATATGATATCCTAAAAAGGCAAGAACATATGCCGTTACCGAGGTAAAGATCAGAAGATAAAAAAAGTATTTAATACCTCCTGCTTCTCGTGTAAAGACTATTGAAGCCGCGAAACAGGGTAAATAGACCATAATCACAATAATAAAAGCTACTGCTGAAGGAAATGAAATATTTTTACTAATAGCATCTTTTAGAGAGTGACTCTGTGCATCAACACTATCACCCAAAGAGTACAGAACACCTAATGTTGATACAATAACTTCCTTAGCTGCAATACCTGCCTCAAGAGCAACAGCCATCTTCCAATCTAACCCTAAAGGTTTAAAAAGCGGCTCTGACAATTTACCAATTGTTCCAAGATAACTACTCTCCAACTGCTCTTTTGCAAGTTCGTTATGTAAAATATTTTTCTCAGATAAAGAGGAAGCCTGCTCTATTTTATGCGCATATCTCTCTTGCACAGCTGCATTATGCGGATAGTTACTCAAAAACCAAATAAGTACTGTGGCACCTGCGATAAATGTTCCTGCTTTACGAAGATACATCTTTGTTTCGCCCCAAACAGTATGCAATAAGAGTCGTAATGTCGGTAATCTATATTTTGGCATCTCCATAACAAACGGCTCATCAACTCCTTTAAACGCTGTCATTTTCAATACTTTAGCAGCAATTAATCCCATAGCGGCACCAGTAATATAGATTCCAAAAAGAACATTTCCGGCAACTGCTTCAGAAAAAAATGCTCCTGCAAAAAGAACATATACAGGTAAACGAGCCCCACAGGACATAAAACTGATAATAAAAAGGGTTAAGAGTCTATCTCTGTCATTTTTTAAGATTCTAGCTGACATATAAGCAGGAATAGAACATCCAAAACCGGTAACAAGCGGAATAAAACTCTGTCCATGTAAACCAAATTTATGAAAGAAACCATCAAGCAAAAAAGCAACCCGACTCATATAACCCGTAGTCTCCAAAAGAGCAATACCAATAAAAAGAATAATAATATTTGGTGTAAAAAGAATAACGGCTCCGACTCCGGAGATCAATCCGTCAACAATCAAAGAACGTGCTTCATCATTTGAAATTGTAGAACCAACAACAGATCCAAACCAGTCAAAAAAGCTGCTGATCCAATCCATAGGTAAAGCACCAAGAACAAATGTTAACTGAAAGAGTCCCCACATTAAAAAAAGAAAAATCGGAATACCATAGAGTGGGTGAATCAAAATTGAATCAATTTTTTCTGTTAAACTCTTCTGCTCTTCTCTTGCTTCTTTATAACTCACAACTTCTGCAATAATCCCTCTGTTAAAAGCGGCATACTCTTCAGCAAAAGCTTCCTTAAGATCATCTGTATTATGATGCAATTCTATATGATGAAGTGCTTCAACAACAATCGGCTGCAACTCTGTCCAAATTGCTTTTTTTGAAATACGCTCATATGTCTTTTCTTTATTTTGAAGAAGATTGATTGCTACATTTCGATATGAGTTATTTGCATCATAGTGGTGCTTTTCTAAAAAAGCAACGATCTTTTCAATCTCCTCTTCAACCGCTTCACTAAAAATAAGTTTTGGCTCAACTTTAGGTTTTGCATAGACTTCGGTTACACACTCTATTAACTCTTCAATACCTGTTTTTGCAGCCGCAGAAACTTTAATACAAGGAACATTTAAAAGTTCAGACATATATTTTTCATCAATAAGTATGCCCTCTTTTTGAGCTTCATCACTCATATTTAAAGCGATAACTATCTTTTTATTCATAGTAAGCAATTCAGAGGTAAGTTGTAAATTCTTCTCTAAATTTGTTGAATCAACAACATTTATAATAAGATCATAATCTTCATTACACAGATATTTATGGGTAACCTTCTCTTCTATTGTAAAATCAGTAAAAGCATATGTTCCAGGTAGATCAACTACGGTAAAATGATAATCTTTATAATCAAAGAGAACCTCTGTTTTATCAACTGTAACACCTGAAAAATTTCCAACATGCAAATGTGCATTGCTTACAGAGTTAATAAGCATACTTTTTCCTACATTTGGCTGACCGACAAGAGCTACTTTAATATGTTTGGCAATAATAGGACAGACTTTCATAATGCCTCAACCTCAATGAGTTCTGCCTCTTCTCCACGAAGTGCAATGCGCATTTTTCCTATTTTAATTTCTAATGTTTTTTTTCTTGGAGCATGTTCAAGTACCTGAATTTCGGCACCTTTCATGACACCAAAGGAAATCAAACGTTGCTTCAGTGCATAAGAGGCATTGAGTTTTACAACTCTTACTTTTTCACCTTTGGCACAATCTAGTAGTTTTTTTATCATATTTATACTCTTTTTTATTAAAAATTATAATTCATCATTATTTGCAGACGATTAAAATCATATTCACTTTTTTGAATACTTGCTTTATCTGCGGAGTTTACATAAACTGCCGCTAACAAGAAGGATTCATTTACATGATATTCAAAACTGATATCCTGTTCTACAACCTCTGCTGCTTGCTCCTGTGCATTTGCTTTTGCCTTAAAATCACCATATGCATATAAAACAGAATAATGGTTAAAGTCATATGAAATTCCACTTACATAAGCATCAGCTTCTCTATTTTTTGTCAATAGATCCAGTGTCATAGTATCCATACTTGTAAAAAGTGTTCCTCCTCCGGTCCCACTAAAAGCTTCTTGGTCTTTTTTTCTATCTGCTTTGTTATAGGCAAAATTCAGACCAAGACCATCAAATACAAGTTCAATGCTTCCTCCATAAATATTAGCACCATAACCACTCTGCTTTAATTGACTCTCATGAAGATACTGCAACATAGTATGCAGGGAGATCTGTTTTTCCAATGGATAGGTAAAGCCACCTTCACAGTAAAACGCATTTGTATAATCTGGCATATTATAATACCAGCTACTAAATTCTACTGCATTATTATAAGATAATCCGGCAAAGTTCACACCTTTATCACCAATATTCACCCAACCATCATCTAGTCCGGCATCAAATCCTTGCCATGATTGAATATTTCCTGCAATAATTGATATACCATTATAATCATAGCTCATCACAGCAGCATTAAAACTATTTTGTATCATTCGTACATCATCACTGTCCGCAAGCGGTGTATCCAGTGTTTGTCTCCCAATGCGTACATTGAAATCATTATATTGATAATTAAGGTATGCCTCTCCAAGCTCTGTATAAGATCCTTTTGAAGATGAAAAATCACTATTGTATTTTTTGCCTTTCCCTGTTAATGGAATAATATCATGAGATGCATACATAGCAACGGCAGCATTAAAACCATTATATTGTGCCAATTCATATTTTAAAATTCCACCGAGAGCCGTAGCATATGTATTTTCACTGAATGCTTCTTTATAATTATAAGAACCATAGGCAAGACGCAACTGTCCAGAAACTTTTCCATCTTGAAACATATGTTTAAAATTGTCCACAATAGAGAGCTCTTTTTGCTGAACTTTTCCTACTGCATCGACAGCTTTCCGTACAGAGTGAACACGTTCTCTTGGAGCATTTGTCTCTTGTGCTATAAGAAAAGACTCTAGCAGTAGAAGTGCTAAAGCATACCTTATTGTTAAATACATCTTGTTACCTTCTGTTTTGATGGGCAGATGATAATCTATATCAACTTATAATCAACTTAACAATATTGATAAATATTATCATTATCTATATTTTTATCTTTATTTCCTATGTTTTGCTATAATTTTGGATTAAAAAAAGGATATTTATATAATGAAATTTTTATGGACACCGACTTCTCACTTTAATCTTGCAAATATGTTTACCTTTGTAAATATTACAGCAGGACTTATGGCAACTTACTTCATTACACAAAATAATTTTACCTTTGCAATAATATTGGCATGGATTGGTGGTGCTTTTGATATATTTGATGGAAAGATCGCACGAAAGTATAAACTCTCCAACGAGTTTGGCGTACAACTTGACAGCTTCGCAGACTTTTTAAGCTTTGTACTTGTTCCGGTTTTTCTAATTTTTCAAGCTTCCTATGCAACAAACCTGCATGGATTCACTCTTATTCTTGCTGCAATCATCTCCATTTATTATGTTATTTCAGGACTTCGTCGTCTTATCCATTTCAATCTCAATACCGATGCCGGTGAGGTTGACAACTATTTTACAGGTGTACCGACACCACTTGGAGCAATTCTTCTTTGGCTTGTTTATCTTCTCAATGCATATGCTATTCTTCCTGCCGCAGGGGTTATGATTGCAATGCTTCTCATAGGATGGAGCCTCAACTCAACCATCAAAGTAAAACACCCTTAAGATTCTCTCTTTTTACGGAACTTACAACTTCCCACTGTAAGTTCTTTCCCTCTCTTTATGCTCTCTTTTATATAAAGCAGCGTTCCCTCGGGATCCGCATCACCAACCTCTTGGGCAATAATTTTTAAAAGATCTACCTCTTGTGTCAACGTCCATACTCTCTCATAACTGTATTTTGTCTCTATCTTCATCTCTACTCCTCTTCACTCTTCAGTGGTAACTCTTTTTTTGGTTTGAGTCCAAGTTTTACAATTTTTTGAGCACGGCGAATAACATTGCCTCTTCCAGAACTAAGTCTATTCATAGCCGTATCATATGACTCTTGTGCTTTTGTCAACTGTACCCCTACTTTTTGCAGCTCTTCTATAAAACCAACTAATTTTTCCACCATACCTTCTGCCTCTTTTGCTATAAGTTTGGCATGCTCTTCTTGACGCTGTGTTCGCCAAATATGTTCAATTGTACGCAAGGTCACTAAAAGTGTTGAGGGAGAGACTACTAAAATATTATTATCATAAGCCCGTTTAAAAAACTCTCCATCTTGCTCCAAAGCAAGTAAAAATGCTCCTTCAATAGGCATAAACATTAAAACATAATCAAGGGTATTCACCCCTTCAAGATCTTCATACTTTTTAGCACTCAACTCTTTTATATGTCCGGCAATACTTGCAATATGCTCTTTTAGATAACGTGTTTTAAGATCGGGATCTTCTTCATTTACAAAACGTTCATAAGCAGCAAGAGAGACTTTGGAGTCAACAACAATATCCCGATCCTGCGGCATATGAATAATTACATCGGGACGATATGTTTTACCCTCCGGTGATTTGCGGGAGGCTTGCAGTTCATACTCAACCCCCTCTCTCAAACCTGATTGTTCTAAAATATTCTCCAAAACAAGTTCGCCCCAGTTACCCTGTGTCTTATTCTCACCTTTGAGAGCTCGCGTCAAATTGAGCGCCTCTTCAGCCAACTGTGCATTCATCTCTTTAAGTTGTAAAAGCTCATTCTTAAGCAGATGTCTATCTTTAAGTTCTACCTCAAACTGCTCACGTGCCTCTTTGGAAAAGTTTGCAATCTGTTCTCTAAAAGGTTTTAAAAGAAGTTCTAATTGCTCTTTATTGAGGGAGGAAAACTGTTTAGACTTATCTTCAAAAATCTTGTTGGAAAGATTTTTAAACTCACGAGAGAGTTCATCTTTTGCATTTTGTAAAAGCTCTATTTTTTCCCGAGATGATTGTAATTCACTCTCATACTTACTCTGGAGCACTGCATTTTGTAATTGAAGTGTCTGAGATTGTTCTTGTAATTCTGCATTTTGTAACTCTAAAAGTTCATCTTCTTGAAGAAGGTTATTATAGTTTTGTTCTAAATTCTCATATTGTGTTTTTACTTTTAAATATAAAAAAAGTGTAATAAGGAAAAAGAGCCCAAGCAGTGATGCTGCTATCAAGTAGAGATTAAATTGCATAGAGTTATCCGAGTTTTTTTCTTTAATTATACCTTGAAAAGTCTCAATAGTAAAAAAATATGACAAATTGCAAAGTCACATACTCATTTTGTAGCAATTTAAACTTAAGTAATTGAAGAATTTCCTAACTTTAATGAAAACTTAGAAAATTTTAGATATAATTCCACCAATATTTTAAGGGGAAGATGCCCTGATAGACCTCGATAGATTTTTTCAAAAGTTAATGCAAGCGTCATCTCCTTATATATAGACAGAGCAAAGGCTCTTATTTAAAGGATATAGATGCAAGAAAATGCACAAACAAACGAAAACACTCCAGTTGTAGAAGAAGAGACTATCACTTTTGATAGTCTAGGACTCAAACCCCAAATACTTAAAAGTATCAAATTTGCAGGATTTACTGTCCCTTCACCGATTCAGGCTCAAGCTATTCCGGTTATTTTAGCAGGACGTGATATGGTAGGTCAAGCACATACAGGTACAGGAAAAACTGCAGCATTCTCTCTTCCGGCACTTAACAACATGAAACTTGACGGTTCCGTTGAGCTTTTAGTAATTACACCAACTCGTGAACTCGCTACGCAAGTTAGTGATGAGATCTTCAAATATGGACGTAACTTAGGTGTAAAAACTGTAACAGTTTATGGTGGTAGTTCATACAAACGTCAACTTGACCTTATTGGTCGTGGTGCTTCTGTAGTTGTTGCAACTCCGGGACGTATGCTAGACATTCTTAAAAAAGGGATGTTAAATGACTTTACTCCAAGTATGGTTGTTCTTGATGAAGCAGATGAGATGCTTGATATGGGATTTTTGGATGATATTAATGAGATCTTTTCATACCTTCCGACAAATCGTCAAACACTTCTCTTCTCAGCGACTATGCCACAGCCAATCAAAACTTTGGCAAACAGAATTTTAAAAGATCCTGAGTTTATCTCTATCACAAAAGGTGAAACAACGAACTCAGATATCGAACAACTCTACTATGTAATCGATGAGCATGAGCGTGATGATGCAATTATCCGTCTTATGGATAGCGAAGAGACACAAAAATCAGTCGTATTTTGTAGAACAAAATCAGAAGTTGATCGTCTTAGCAATGTTTTAAGCAATGCTGGTTACTTGGCAAATGGTCTTCATGGAGATATGGAGCAACGCCAACGTGAAACAGTTATCAAAGGTTTCAAAAACAACTCTGTAAAAGTGCTTGTTGCAACAGATGTTGCTGCTCGTGGTATTCACGTCAACAACATTTCACATGTATTTAACTACCATATTCCATTTGATCCTGAAAGCTATGTTCACCGAATTGGGCGAACTGGTCGTGCAGGTACAAAAGGAAAAGCAATTACACTTTTAACTCCATTAGAGTTTAAAGAACTGCAACGTATTAAACAAAAAGTTGGTACTTCAATGGAGCATGCTTTTGTTCCAAGTAAAAACGACTTGCGTAAGACCAATGTTGATAATATCGTTAAAAATATTGAAAATCAAAAAATCTATGATGAAGCGCATAAAGTTCTTGATAAACTCAAAGAGGATATTGACGAAGAGACAATTATGTTTAAACTTATCTCTATGATTCTTGACAAACAAGATATCAAGGGACCAAACAATATTGGTATTCCTGCTGATAAACTTGTCGCAATTTTAGAGCGTGCAGGTAAACGCAATAACTCTAACGGTCGTAATGGTCGCAGTCGTGGTGGTTATCGTGGTAATAGAAACCGTTCTGGTGGAAATCGTGACAGAAATCGTAGCGGTGGTGGATACCGTGGTAACAGAAATAGACATAGAGACTAATCACCTCCTTTTATCTTCATAATGAGCCCCTCTCTCCGGGCTCATCTTCTCACTTTAATAACATACTTGCTATAATAAGGCTTCCATAAAAAAAGGTAAAAAATGCACCATATTATATATGAAGATAAAGAGATCTATATCGAAAAAGAGCCGGCTGAAATACCTTGGCTAAAAATTTTCACACAAGAACCATATAGAGAGCTTACAGATCTGCCAACACCACTCAGAAAAAGGCTCTATACAATCTATGAACTTATTGAGAGTGAGATGCTTGCTTATTACAAACCAACTAAAATAAATATGGCCTCTTTTGCAAATATGCTTCCTCGTGTGCATATACATGTAATGGCACGATTTGAAAATGACAGTTACTTTCCAAATCCTATGTGGGGAGAAAAATTACGAAATGGAAATATAGATCTTCCTGATGAAGAACAATTCCATAAAAATATTTTTGAAGCAATACAAAAGTTAAAATAGAAGAGAAAAGAGTCCAACAAAAGCTTGTTGGACAATAGAAAATTATTTACTCAGCAGGTGAGAATGGAATCAGTGCACTCCCCCACGTTAAACCACCACCAAAAGCATCCAGAAGCATCATTTCTCCTGATTTGAGTTTCCCTGCTTCATAAAGATCGTTAATAGCCATAGGGATAGAAGCCCCTGAAGTATTTCCATATTTTGCGACAGTAACAACAACTTGTTCTTCTGTCATTTTCAAAGCATCACCCACTGCTTTTATAATACGATAGTTTGCCTGATGTGGAATAAAGTGTTTAATATCTTTACTCTCAATATTATTATCTGCCAAAATCTCTTTTACATCATTTGTTAATGTACGAACAGCCACTTTAAAAGTTTCATTCCCTTTCATTTGCATAAAAGTCCCACTAACCTCACCTTCTAATGCATCATGAGCCGAACCACTACCACCATTAGGAGTCATTAAGAGATCTGCATATTCACCATCTGCTCCGGTATGAACATCGATAATTGCTTCTTCCTTGTTCTGTGTTGCGGAGATTACAGCAGCTCCTGCACCATCACCAAATAAGATACATGTTCCACGATCACTATAGTCTGTAATCGCTGAAAGCTTCTCTGCACCCACAATGAGTACATTTTTTTTCATTCCAGACTCAACAAATGCTTTTGCAATAGCAAGTGAATAGATAAAGCCTGTACATGCAGCAGAAATATCAAAAGCAGTAGCACCTTTAATACCAAGTTTTGAAGCAATAACTGTTGCTGTTGAAGGCATACAGAAATAATCAGGTGAAATCGTTGCACAAACAACCATATCAATATCTTCCAAAGATAAACCGCTTCTCTCAAGCGCTTTTTGAGCAGCTTTAACTCCGAGATCTGAAGTAAACTCATCATCTGCAGCTATTCGACGCTCTTTAATACCTGTTCTTTTGGTAATCCACTCATCAGAGGTATCAACCATCTTAGAGAGTTCATCATTTGTTAATATTTTTTGAGGAACGTAAGCACCTATAGAACGAAAAGCAGCATATGCCATATTAAACTTCCTTTTGTTTGAGCTGAGCAAGTCTTGTTTCAATATGCTCATTAACACCTGTATCAACATAAGATATAGCCTGATAGATTGCATTTTCTATTGCTTTGGCATTACTTTTTCCATGCGATACAATTGCACATCCTTTAATTCCTATTAAAGGTGCGCCACCTACTTCTGCATAATCTATCTCTTTTTTAAGCAGTTTAAAAACTCTGCGCATCAAAAGTGCTCCAGTAATACGAATAGGTGACTTTTTGATATAATCTTTAATTAAAATAGAAATAGTAGAGGCAACACCTTCACTTGTTTTTAGAACAAGATTTCCAATAAAGCCGTCACATGTAATAACATCACAGCTACCATTAAAGATATCGCCACCCTCAACATTTCCTTTAAAACCTCTATAACCGTTAAGAAGTTTAAATGCAGCTTTTGTTACTTCATTCCCTTTACTATCCTCTTCACCATTTGCAAGAAGACCAATAGAAGGTTCATCAATACCTAAAACATCTTCTGCATAACATCCACCCATAACAGCAAACTCTGCTAAATGCTCAGGTTTAGAGTCAACATTTGCACCAACATCCAAAACAACAGAACGGCGTCCTGTTTTTGTAGGCATCAAAGTAACAAGAGCAGGACGAGAGACACCTTTAAGTCGTCCTAAACGAAGCGTCGCAAGTGTCATTGTCGCACCACTGTGACCAGCGCTGACAACACCGTCTGCTTCACCATTTCTAACAAGTTCAACTGCTTTATAAATAGTACTCTCTTTACGTTTGACAGCATCAGTTGCAGCATCGCTCATGGCGATAACATCATCTGTTTCAATGATTAAAATCTTATCTCTATAACGTTTTGGTAACAGAGGTAAAATTTCTGATTTTTTTCCTACTAAAACAGGAGTGAAGTTTTTTCTCTTCAGTGCTTGAAGTGTTCCCTTTACAATTGGTTCGGGACCGAAGTCCCCACCCATTGCATCAATTGCAATTTTTATCATTGAATTATTTATACTCACCAGTAGTCGGGTTGATGTGGTGTGGTAATCTGTATGTTCCATCTTTGTCTTTAACTGGACGAGCTAAAGAAATTTTATAGTGTGTTCTACGTTTTGCTGAACGAGAGTGTGATACTCTTCTCTTAGGTACTGCCATATCTTTATTCCTTAATTTGATTTTATTTCAACGGTAACGGAAGTAATTCCGTTGCCTACGCTACCGCTAAGGTTTCCTCAGCGGAAGGCTCACGCACCTTGGTGCTTTTAGTTAAGTTGAAAAGTAACTTTAACAGTTAAAATTCTAACTCATCTTTATCTTTGCAACTATCACAACGATGATAATCACTTCGGACAAGTTCTATCTCTGAGTGTAGTAACTCATCAATATTTGCAAATCCGTCAAAAGACTCGACAACATCCAACTCGATGCTCTCATCATCTTCATATAAACCGTCACAAATGAAAAATTCTATATCTTCATTGAGTGAAAGTCTAAAATCTTGTGCACAAAAATCACATGATTTATCAAGAGAGCCTTCTAATTTCGCCTTAAGCAAAATTAATTTCCCTCCATGATACTCCAAATAACCTTTAAAAGTTACTTCATCGGATTTTACTTCAAAATCCAATGGTGTCTTTGTTACTTTTCTAAGCATTACCTTCATAAGGCTTTACTTATGAGATTTCTCTCTCTGCAAAGAAAAATGCGATTTCAATTGCAGCATTTTCAACAGAATCACTTCCGTGAACTGCATTTGCATCTATATTTTCAGCGAAATCTGCACGGATTGTACCGGCTTCTGCTTCTTTAGGGTTAGTAGCACCCATTAAATCACGGTTCTTTTGCATTGCATTTTCACCTTCTAATACTGAAACTACAACTGGACCGCTGATCATAAAATCAACAAGATCGTTGAAAAAAGGACGCTCTGCATGAACTGCATAAAATGCCTCTGCATCTGCACGTGAAAGTTGAAGCTTTTTAGTAGCTGCAATTCTAAGACCATTGCTTTCAAAACGATCTAAAATTTTGCCTATAACACCTTTTGCAACTGCATCTGGCTTGATTATTGATAGTGTACGTTCCATCAAATCTCCTCTGAAAATATAAAATTAGAGTGGGATTATACCTAAAAAAATATCTATTTTAGTTTAAAAAGTAAAAAAATTTGATTATTTAAAAAATGAAGTTAATTATTAGAAAGATATGAGCACCCATAAAAGGTACTCATAAGCGTAGAGACTACTCTACGACTGGTTCGTGATTTGAACGTTGTTCGTCTGTAATATCATCACGATGCTCTGGGCTCTCACCAACAGCATCCCAAACAATACAACCTTCAGTAGGACATGCAGTAGCACATGCAGGCTCATCGTGGTGTCCAACACACTCTACACATTTATCAGCATAAACATAATAAATTTCTTCACCAGTTGGATTATCATCCTCATCTACGATTGCTTCTACTGGACACTCATCAATACAAGCGCCACAATTAATACATGTATCTGTAATTAATACTGCCATTATCTTCTCCTAATTTTTATTAAAAGTAACTATACAATGAAGAATTTTAAATGTAGCTAAAAGTTCTTCAATAAACGAGAAAATATACACTTTGTTACATTTTCTCATCTCTCTTTAAAGCCCTAAGTAAGCCTTAATAGCTTCTGCTCTATCTGTTTTTTCCCAAGAGAAACTCTCCTCTTTTCTACCAAAGTGTCCATAAGCTGCAGTTTTTCTATAAATTGGACGTAGCAGATCAAGTGATTTGATAATCCCTGCAGGAGAGAGATCAAACAACTCTTTAACACAGGCTTCTATTTTATCTTCTTCAACTTTTCCGGTTCCGTGTGTATCTACCATAATAGATACCGGCTGAACAACACCAATAGCATAAGCTACTTGAATTGTTGCACGATCACAAGCACCTGCTGCTACAAGGTTTTTAGCTACCCAACGAGCAGCATAAGCAGCTGATCTGTCAACCTTGGTCGGATCTTTTCCTGAGAAAGCCCCACCGCCGTGTGGACAACTTCCACCATAGGTATCAACAATAATCTTACGACCCGTAAGACCTGCATCACCTTGTGGACCGCCAATAACAAATTTTCCTGTAGGGTTAATATGGAAAACTGTTGTATCACTCATCATTTCAGAAGGAATTACTTTACGAATAACTTCTTCTATAATATCTTTGTGAATCTGCTCTTGAGAAGCTTCAGGTGCATGTTGTGTTGATATAACCACAGTCTCAACGGCAACCGGTTTGTCATCAACATACTTTACACTGATCTGTGCTTTTCCATCCGGACGTAAATAAGGGATAGTTCCATCTTTACGAACCTCAGCCAAACGCTGTGTAAGACGATGCGCCAAGTGAATAGGGAGTGGCATCAAAACATCTGTTTCACGACACGCATAACCAAACATTAAACCTTGATCACCCGCACCGGTTTGACCATCTGCCTGATCAACACCCTGATTGATATCTGGTGACTGTTCACCTATACCGTTTAATACAGCAGCAGAACGGTAATCAAAACCGTATGTTGCATCTGTATAGCCTATCTCTTGGATCACTTCTCTTGCAATCTCTTGCATCGGGGCATACGCCGTAGTCTTCAGTTCGCCTGCAATTACACAAAAACCATTAGACACGAGAGTCTCACACGCCACTCTCGCATTTTTATCATTTTCAATAATATAATCCAGAATTGCATCACTGATCTGATCAGCCATCTTATCAGGATGCCCCTCTGTTACAGACTCACTAGTAAAAATATACTCTTTCGTCATCGATTTTCCTTATTGAAATACAAAGTCTAGCTTCATAAATCGTCGCAATTATATCCAAAAATATAAAACTTTTCTTTAAGCAATACTAAACCCTCAATCTATTCAGTACTTTATTAATATAGTTTGGATAAAATCCTTTTATTAAACTACACAATAAAAGGATATATATGTTAGTAACAAAACAAGCTCCGGATTTTACAGCTGCTGCAGTTTTAGCAGACGGTTCAATCGTAAATGATTTTAAATTAAGTGAAAATTTTGGAGAAAAAGGTACAGTTGTATTTTTCTACCCATTAGACTTCACTTTCGTCTGTCCGTCTGAAATTATCGCATTTTCACACAGATACAATGAGTTCCAAGAGAGAGGCGTTAATGTTGTCGGTATCTCTGTTGACTCTCAATATTCACACTTTGCATGGAGAAATACTCCTGTAAACGAAGGTGGTATCGGAAAGATCAATTTCCCTTTAGTTGCTGACATTACAAAAAATATTGCTCGTGACTATGATGTTCTTTTAGAAGATGGTGGTGTAGCACTTCGTGGTTCATTTCTTATTGACAAAGAGGGTGTGATCAGACATGCTGTTATCAACGATTTACCACTTGGTAGAAATGTCGATGAGATGTTACGTATGGTTGATGCTCTTCACTTCCATGATGAAAATGGTGAAGTTTGTCCTGCCGGTTGGCAAAAAGGTGACGAAGGTATGAAAGATACTGCTGAAGGTGTTGCTGATTACCTGGCAAAACACGAAAAAGAGTTGTAAGAACTCTTTTTTAAGGCAGAGATCACTCTCTGTCTAATTTATGAATTGACTTTTCACTTGCGCTATTAGAACGCTGATACTCTTTATCTGAGACACCACTTTTTCCACTACAAGCATTCAATGCCATAATAAGTAATCCAACAACCATAACTATTTTCATCTACTCTCCTCCTCTATTTATATTCAACTCTATCTCGTCCCATTTTTTTTGCAACATAAAGTGCTTGGTCTGCTCTTTCAATGGCTTCTTCTTCACTTTCACCACCTCTGTACTCAGCAACTCCAATACTCACCGTAATATGATAACCACCCTCAAATTTTGTTTTTGAGACAAGCTGATTTAACTTATTTGCAACAGTTACCGCAGCAAGAAGTGGTGTATTATCCAACAGCAAAATAAACTCTTCACCACCCCATCTACAAAATTTATCCAAAGTTCTAATATTTTCTACAATTAATTTACTAAAAGATTTTAAAATACAATCTCCGACATAGTGACCATAATTATCATTGATATTTTTAAAGTGATCAATATCAAACATCAGAATAGAAAAAGGATGTTCTAAACGTTTTTTACGTGCTATAAAGTCCTTAAAATAGTGGTGTAGCTGATACCTGTTTGCGACTTGAGTTAAAGGGTCTATAGTTGCAAGTGCTTTTAGCTTTTTCTCTATAAGCACCCTTTTTGTATCATCACGTGCCGTAGCCACAAAATATGCTATTTTTTCACCTTTATCATCTTTTACCGGTGTTATTTTTGTGTCAACATAGATAATGTCACCATTTTTCTTTTTATTGATAATAAGCTCATGATAATTATGACCTGATAAGATAGTATCCCACAACTCTTTATAGAAGGCTTTTGTATGCTTATTTGAAGAGAAAATGGCCGGTGTTTGATCAATAACCTCTTCCTTTTTATAGCCATAAATTTTCAATAGAGCTTCATTTACATACTCAATTTTACCCATCATATCCGTAATAAAAACAATATCATCACTCTGAGCAAGTGCTTGAATAAGTACTTTAATAATTTGATTTTTTTTCACAATGTCAGAGACATCAATAACGATTCCAATCCCAACATAAGAGCCTTCACATAGCGCTGTTTCTGCTGAAACTTTTACAGGTAACTGTTCTTGATCTTTTCGAATAAGCGGAATATCATTGTGTATAGTGGAGAAAGCTTCCCCTTTTATTCTTTTTCTTACTAACTCTTTAAAAGCATCTTTATGCTTCTCCTCCACAAGATCCCATGGATGCATAGAAAGTAGCTCTTGAGATGTATAGCCTGTCATTTTAGCAAACGCTTCATTCACATATATAAAATATTCATTATATAAGAACATTCCAACAACTGCATTTTCAGCAATTTTACGAAACTCCACTTTACTCTGCTCAACCAACTCCAAACATATTTGGACACTATTCAATGACATTCTCCACAATTAACTGAAGGAATGATAACTTATATTTCTTATATAAGAACTTAAGTTAGCTATTTTTTACTGACTAAAATGCCCCCAATTATAATAAAAAATATACCAAGAAATGTATAAATATCTGGGAATCTATCGCCTAAAAGCCATCCAAAGCCTATGGCAAAGGGTATATTTGTATAACTTATAACACCAACAACACTTAAATTTTTTGCAGAGTATGCTTTTGTCAATAACCATTGAGAGAGTGTTGATATCAATCCCATAATAACAATAAGTAACCATGTAAGCATATCTTTAGGAATAATAAAATGAGGAGACAAGAACGCAAAACTCATAGGAAGTTTTACATAAGGTGCCAGTAAAAACAGTATAGCCGGCATCACCGTCCCAACAATGACAAAAGAGAGCACAATAACACGAGAGTCATAAATATCTTTTATCTTTTTAATTGTTGTATAGGCTGCAGCCGCAAAAAAACCACCAAGTAATCCCAAAAGATGCAATATTGAAAAGCTCATACCAAAAGGTTTTACAATCAAAACGACCCCTCCAAACCCTAATAACAAAGCAAAGATTGTCCAAGCTTCCAATCGCTCTTTAAGAAGGAAAAAAGCTAAAACCGTCACGAAAAAAGGAGATGTTTTATTGAGCGTGATCGCCTCCCCCAAAGGAATAGTTGCAATCGTATAGAAAAAGAGTATCATCGCCATAAACCCAAATACTCCTCGAGTAAGCAGAAGATGAAATTTCCCTCCTGTCAATTTTGGAGGCGTATATTTCAAAGCATAAAGAATAATAAAAACCCCAAAAAGATTCCGAAAGAAAACAATTTCAAGAGCCGAAATATCTTGAGAGAGCAGTTTTGTCAATGCTCCGTTAAACGCAGAAATTAAAGCGCTTCCCAGCATAAAAGCTATGCCACTGTCACTCTTCTTCACCATCAACAACTCTCATTTTGCACAAATGCAACAGCTTTACTATTAACAAAAATGAGTTCATACCACTGTCTATTTGGTGCAATGAGTGTCAAACATTTCGGATTTGACGTTCGAGAAAGTGCTACATAAAATTGAGAGGCCGCAAAAATCTCCCCCGTATCAATAATAAGATTTTCTATACTCATCCCCTGTGATTTATGAATTGTAATAGCAAAAGCAAGTTTAATCGGATATTGGTAAATCGTAAAAAGTTCCTCTTCTACAAGCTCTTTTTTACCCTGAATACTCTTCTCTTTCCATACTGTTTTACTTTGAGCAAGCTGTTCTAGTTTAACAACTTTACCATCGCCTTTTTGCACATAAACATAGCTCTCATCAACATTAACGACAACTCCACGTTCACCGTTAAAATAGTTCCATGAATTACGTGAAAAGAGAACAGGAGCCCCAATTTTTAACGCCAGCTCCCGTTCAACTCTTGCATCTTCTATAAAATGTTCTATTTCTCTCTCTGTAATGCTTTTTTTATGTTTGATAATTTGAGCCTCTTTCACAAAGAGTTCACTCTCTATCGATGCCAACTCTTTTTTATTATGGCGTGAAGCAGAGAGATTTTTTCCAAATAAAAAAGTAAACTGACTTAAATCATTTGGAAGTGGCTTTATATAACTGTTTAAAGTATTATGAACATGCTCATCAACAAAGCCAAAACGAACTTGATGAAGCAATTCAATAAATGCTCTATCGTCTGTACGATAAATATGCCTTAACTCAACACATTCAAAAGCAAACTTTCGCCAACTTGCAGACTCAAAAGCATACTTGACACTCTCCGATCCGCGGACAACAGGGGGAAGCTGTAAAAAATCGCCGACAACAAGTAAAGCACCTTGAAATTCTGCTTGTGAAAGTCGTAACTCTATCATCTCAAAAAGCGTATCACTCACCATTGAGATCTCATCGATAACAATAAGTTCCATACTGCTTATTAATTTTTTTACTCGCTTTTTTATCTCAAATTTACCACTCATACGTAAATTCTCAATATCAGCCGCAATCCCAAGGTCTAAAAAGCTATGAAGGGTCTGTCCCCCAATCAAAGTTGCTGCCATACCGGTAGAAGCAAGTTTTGCAACCTTTTTAGCCTCTGCTTCATATGCAGCTATGATCGACCGAGTCATTGTTGTTTTACCAACACCTGCGCCACCGGTTAAAAAGACATTTTGTTTCTGCTGTAATTTTGCCAAAATACTCTTGAGATAATTCATAAATGAGATCTTACTATAATTTTATATGAATATTGCTATACTTCAGTGATATTTACAAGGAGAGAAGATGGCTGATAAAATTTTAATTGTTGAAGACAACAAAACACTGGCAAAACTCATTGCAAAAAAGATCAAAAATGCACTTGAAATGGAAGTAGATGTTGCCTATTCACTTGCAGAAGCAAAACTTTTTTTAGCACGTTACAAATATTTTATTACTCTTCTTGATATCAATCTCCCCGATGCGCCCAATGGAGAGATTGTTGATTATGTCCTGCGAAAAAAACATCATGTCATTGTTTTAAGCGCAAACATAGACAAAGCATTTCGAGAAAAAATACTCAAAAAAAATATTATCGACTATGTAAATAAAGGCGGAACAGATGATATTAACTATATTATCCAAATCATTGAGCGTCTGCGTAAAAATCAAAATCATAAAGTTCTTGTTGTTGATGACTCCATGGTTTTTAGAAAACAGATGCAAAATATGCTTGAAAACCTCTTTTTTAATGTCACAACAGTAGCCCATGGAGAAGAAGCTTTAGGAATGCTAAAAGCAAAGCCTGATATCTCTTTAGTCTTAACAGACTATAATATGCCAGTAATGGATGGTCTTGAACTTACCTATGAGATCCGAAAAACCTATACAAAAGATGAACTCTCTATTCTGGCAATATCTTCAAATGCCGATTCTGAAATTACGGCACTCTTTTTAAAGCACGGTGCCAATGATTACATCACAAAACCCTTCTCAAAAGAGGAGTTTTCCGTCCGTGTCAACAATTCGATAGAGACACTGGAAAATATTCAAACAATTCTCAATTATGCAAATCGTGACTATCTCACAGGACTTTACAACCGTCGCTACTTTTTTAAAGCAATGGATGAGTACATAGAGGAGTCCCATGAGCATGGTGAAAAATTTGCAATTGCCATGGTTGATATTGATCACTTTAAAAGTGTCAATGACACCTATGGACATGATGTCGGAGACAAAGTGATCGTCACCCTTGCAGATATTCTCAGAAGTTCTACAAGCCCACGAGATATTGTCTCACGTTTTGGTGGTGAGGAGTTTTGTATAGTTCTTAAAAATATTAACCGTTACAGTGCTTTTGATATTTTGGAGAGAATCCGCACCGAGGTACAAAACTACACTTTTCACGTTGACAAAAACAGAGAACTCAACTTTACCATCTCCATGGGTGTTGTCTTATATAATGAAGATGAGAGTTTGGAAGAGAATATTAACGAAGCCGATATGATGCTCTATAAAGCTAAAAATACAGGTCGTAACCAAGTTGTTTTTGAAGCTTAGTCTTCTAAAACAATTACTTCACCAAAAGGAACTTCTTGCTCTTTTGGTGTGATCCACTTCACACTGTAAGCAGGCTCAACTTGAGGGAAAATACCTTCGAGATCTGTAAAGTAAAGCAAAAGTTTAACATCATCCAACTCTTTGAAAACAAAATCAAAAACCGGACGAAAATCTGTTCCTCCGCCACCTTTGAGATCACACTCTAAAAGTTCACCACTGCAAAAGAGTGTATGTGAATGGATCCTATCATCACATACAAGTAGATCTATCACATAATTTTGTGTTGCTTCCATTATGAAATTAACTTCACTAAAAAATCTATTTAGAAGTACCTCATCTACAGAACCCGAACTGTCAACACCTATAACAAGCCTAAAAGTATTGGATCGGTTTGAGGGCAGATATATCCCCTCATAAAGCAGCTTTTTTGAAGGGGGCATCACCACATAATCATCTCTAAAGTATGGATCTATGGCTTCTTTTAAAAGCTCACGCCAGTCAACTTTTGAGTGCTCTTGCAGTGAGAAAAAACGCTCTATGGACTCAGGAGCCTCCCCGCTTTGCAGTTGTGACTCCAAAAGTGCTATCGCCTCTTCTGCCAAGAGCTGCTCGGTAAGGATCTCCTCTTGAAGTTCTTCATAGTTTGGATCTTGTTGATTTTGCGGATCTTCTATATCATCGACATCATCAGCTTCATACTCCAGATCCTCATCATCCCGCAAAATATCATCTTTCAGTTCAGCATAGATTGCTTCGGCATACATACCGCTAAATCGTTCTCTATACTGCGCACCATAAGGCATATCAAGTCCATTTTGCAGCAGCATATCATTAATAGCAATATCTGTTGCCATCTGCCAGAGCCATCCGCTACGTTTCTCTTTTCGCATATCATGTGCAAGAGCAGAGTGCATCGCCCCATTTGCCAAAACAAAGGCGATCTCACTGAGCTCCAATGCAGCAAGATACTCCTCCCTGTACTCCAGCTTTACCCCGTTACTCTTAAAACTCTCAAGATCATCATTGACGACAAGTTCAAGTTTGGAAGCGAGTGTTCCAAAGTAGGGATAATCCACCAGCAGTTTAGCTTTTGCCTGTGAGATCTTTGCCTCTGTTGTCATGATCTAAGCCAAAAGGTATGCAAATTTTTTCACCCACGCTTTAAAGTTCTCAGAGTGCTCCATTCTGACACCATTTCTCTGTAGATCTTGTACAATAAGTACTGCAAACTCAGCTTTAAGATTAAAGGTATAAGCTAAAATATTATCTAAAATCTCATCAGAAGGATTTTGTAAATATCTACTTACGATACCCGAAGCAAGTGCATACAATACATCAATATCCTCTGGATACTCCTGTGACTTAGCAGATACAACAGCATCAATATCAGGCAGTCTCTGCATCACTTTTATAAAAGAGAGAAAGCCAACTGCTACCTCTCTGCCAACAGCACCACTCAAAACATCCAAGAGTACACTCGGTTTCAAATCGGCCTGTAAAATGTTATGCACATACTCCCACGATCTCGGTGTCGCAAAACTCTTCTCACTACTCTTTGGATCGAAACAAAAGAGGTGCTCGTTTTTGTAAGATATATAGGCGATTATAGCACTGTTTATCTCATTTTTATAGGCCCACTCTCGCCAATCCTCTACGCTGACTTCAAGTTCAAAATGAACAAATCTGTTTGCAAGAGGTGCAGGCATTCTATAGGTCACACCACGATCTCCGTCGCGATTTCCGGCAGCTACAATAGCCCATCCATCAGGTAAAATATACTCACCGATTCGTCTGTCCAAAATAAGCTGATATGCCGATGACTGCACAGCCGGTGCAGCGGAGTTGAGCTCATCTAAAAACAAGATCCCCTCACCCTCACGTGGCAGGAATGCCGGTGGTGCCCAGAGTGCCGTGTGGCTCTCTTTGTCATAAAAAGGGATCCCTTTGAGATCTGTCGGATCCATCAGTGCCAAACGCAAATCAATAAAACCAATTCCTTCTTCTTTAGCTATCTGCTTAACAATAGATGACTTGCCAATTCCCGGTGCACCCCAGAGAAATGTTGGTACTTTCTGCTCTACCAATGCACTTAACGACTCTTGTAACTCCCCTGCTCTCATATCAACCATCCTATGTTTTCACTTTGAATATGCTTCCCAAAGGCTGCATTTGTTTTCACTGCTCTGTCAAATCTGCTATCAAGTTGCAGTTGATATAAAATATCTACCGGTGTTGCCTCATTTTTTGCAAGAGCCTCTAAAACTTCTGCTTCACCCGTCTCAAAAAGCTCTCTCGCCAATGCTTCAGATAGTGCAGGATTGTTTGCAATAGCATAATAATTATCTGCATCTTTCATTGCTTCAAAGAGTCTTATATCTTCTATATTTGGGTTTTGCAAAAGCAGTTTGCTAATTGCACTATTCTCTCTTTGCATTAAAACTTCAATACTCTCTTGTGTCAAAGATACATTTCGGGCAAGTGCTTGATCTACTTCACAATCACCAAACGCCAAAAGCTCATTTTGCATTTGCTGTGTCACTGTTTCATTGGCTGCCAACTCTACACGAAAAGGAAAAAGCAGTTTGAAGAGTTCTTCATTTAAAACTATATTTTCTGCCAAGATCGCTGCATATCTATCCTTTTTTGCCAACTCTTTTACTGTCACTGTATCAAGAGCACTGTTAAGAGAAAGCGCTTCTAACACATTTGGTTCGTTTTGTCGTAAAAGTTTTTTAAGTACTTTTTTTGGTGTTTTAGGGTGTTGTGCAAGTAAAACGGAGAGTTTTGGATGAAACTGTAACGGTTCTAAAGTACTAATTATTTCTAAAAGATCAGGATTTTGTGTTTGTGTCACTAAATGAAGAAGCCCTGTAGTCGCATACTCAACATTATGGTTACGCTCTATATTTTCATAAAAACGACCAATAAGTGCCGCTGTTACATCACGATTGTCATCATTTTCAAAAAAGTCTTCTTTACCCCAACTATACATCTCAAGCAGTTTAAAAAAGAGGCTATCAGAAATGCAACTGTTTTGCAAAAAACTCTTTAAGCGTTCTTTATCATTAGAGAGTTTGAGACTCATCAGTAAAACATCATCATCGATCTCTTCAGCCAAAAGTTTTTCAAAATCATCTATAGATAAAAAAGTATAGCCCCCTTTTTCATAAAGTTCATCACTGAGGTTTTGCTCATAAGGGGTCATCATCCGACCCTCCAAAACATACTCACCAGCTTCTGAGAGCTCTTTTGTAACACTGATATTGTGTACATTGATCTGCTCTAAAAACTCCTCTTGGCTAAAAGCCCGAGGCTTTCCAAGAAGTAAAATTGTTTGATTTTTCAACTGCTCTAAATTCATACCTCAATTATACTTAACTTTTAGAGTCCATCTAATAAAAAAGTAAAATTAATGCTATAATTAAAAAAAAGAGGATCATCTATGCAAATGTGTGCCCCATGGGAAAAAGCTTTTAAAAAAGTTTATACTCCTTTTGAACATTTTATACACTCGCAAACAACAACCGGTTTGGTTTTAATGATTATGACACTTTTTGCCCTCATTATCGCAAATTCACCATTTCATGATGCCTACGAACATCTCATCCATACAAAACTCTCCATTACAATAGGCTCACTTGGTATTGCGCACTCATTGCACCACTGGATTAATGATGGACTCATGGCTGTTTTTTTCTTTTTAATCGGGCTTGAGATAAAAAGAGAAATACTCAAAGGAGAGCTCTCCAATATTAAAGTTGCCATTTTACCAATACTTTCAGCAATAGGAGGAATGCTTATTCCTGCACTTATCTATATTGCTATCAATCATAATCAAGCAGGTGCAAACGGATGGGGTATTCCAATGGCAACAGATATTGCTTTTGCAATCTCTGCCCTTGTTCTTCTTGGTCGGAGAGTATCTCCTGCTTTAGTTACCTTTTTAGTTGCTTTGGCCATTGTTGATGATCTTGGTGCAGTTATCGTTATTGCTCTCTTTTATACTGCTGAAATAAATTTAGAATTTTTAGGATTAGCCGGAGCTATATTTCTTTTCATGCTTGCACTCAACCGTTTAGGGGTCAGAGCAATGCTGCCTTATTTTTTACTTGGTATTGTTATGTGGTTTTTTATGCTTGAATCAGGTGTGCATGCAACCATTGCAGGTGTTATAGCCGCACTTACTATTCCCTCAACACCAAAGATACCACCGGTTGATTTTACAACAGAAACTAAAAAAATGCTTGATCTTTATGAAAATTATCCTGTAGCGACAGATCATACAATGCACGAAAAGCAAAAGGCAATCTTACAAAATATTAAAGAACGTATTGCCGCAGTAATTTCACCGGCTGATCAACTTGAACAATCCTTACATCTACCCGTAAGTCTTATTATCATTCCTCTATTTGCTTTTGCCAATGCCGGCATAGCCATTGATTTTACGTCCATTGACAACATTATTTTTGAACCTGTCTCTCTTGGAATTATCTTTGGTCTTGTTGGAGGAAAGATCATAGGTATTGCAGGAACAGCGTTTATTGCCATTAAAAGCGGTATAGCAAAACTGCCGCAAAACAGCTCTATGAGTCAGCTTTTTGGTGTAGCTGCACTTGGAGGAATCGGTTTTACCATGAGTATCTTTGTAGCCGATCTTGCTTTTATTGACAATCCTGAACTTATCTTTCAGGCAAAAATAGGTATTTTAACAGCTTCTCTCTGTGCAGGTGTACTCGGCTTTATCTGGCTGCGTTTTATTGCAAAACCGGCCGATCACGAGGCGTAATCAGAGAACCTTTGTACTCAAAATCAAGCTCCTGTGGAAAGCTTTTGTAAAGCAGAGGAGAGTCAAGATCAACAAATGCAATAACATCCCGATAGGCAAATGCCAGATAGAGTGTATAGTTAATAGAGTATGGTCCCTCTATCATAGATCCAAGCATACACTGCACACCTTTTTCTCTTGCATATTCAAAAATCTCTATTGCTTTACTTATTCCGCCACACTTCATCACTTTTACATTGATCATATCCGCAGCTCTGCGCTCTATTACCGCTTGTGCATCGGCTAATGTAAAGAGTGCCTCATCTGCCAAAATAGGAATGGTACTCTTTGCTGTTATGCGTGCAAGTGCATCCAGTGCATCAGCGGCAACAGGCTGTTCCAAGAGTGCAATATCAAGATCAGAGACAGCCTGCAGATATGCTATTGTCTCTGCTTCACTCCATGCCTGATTTGCATCCATCAAAAGGGTTGCCTGCGGCAGCTCTTTTGCCAAAAGCCTACTAACAGCCACTGCATGTTCTATATCTCCGCCAAGTTTTATCTTTAAGGTATGCATCCCTGCCGTAAATGCCTCTTTGGCATCTGTAAGCATAGATGCTGCATTGTTGAGACTGATGGTAATATCTGTCTCTAACGGATCATAATCTTTTATTCCCAGATAGCTTCCAAACGAAAGATTTTGCTCCTGTGCCATCAATGAGACAAGTGCCATATCAACCGCCGCTTTTGCACTTGAACCACAAAGCTGCTGATGCACAATAAGGAGTGCTTCTTGTGGTGTTTTTCCTTTTAAAAGCGGTCTCATCCCATCTATTGCCTCAAAAATAGACTCCAGTGTCTCTCCCGTAACCGCTTTGGTTGCAGGGGCTTCACCATAAGCGAACATTCCCGAATCTGTCTCCATACGCAGACGGATAAACTCTGCAAAAAAGACTCTACGCAGAGCCGTTACAAAAGGCACTTTTAATGCAATTTTTTCTTTAGTCAAAAATAGTTTTGTAATCTTCATGAGAGCGCCATATAGATAAAAAAAGGATAGATAACAATGCCGATATAAGGCAGATACTCTCCAAGCGGAATAAAAAGAGAGAGTTGCATCTCTTTATCGAGATCTTTGTCTATAAAGATCTTTTTCATAAAAAGCAGTTTGGTAATAATATCTGCCGATTTTAGAGAAAAAAGCATCAAAGCATAAGGGTTATAATTTGTGCTAAAAAGAAACCAGACGGCAAAATAGAATGTCGGATGCATTACAAGAAAAAGAAATATACTCTTTTTATATACACCATACATTCGTGCCATCATTCCCATTAAAGTCTCTGCTTTTTGCCAATGCACCTCATAGAGTTCCAAGACAATATATAAAAGTGCATAGAGTATAAAATTCTCAATAATCATAGTACCTCACTTTCTTTTGAAAGTATAACAAATATTCTTTGACAAAAAATTGTGAATTTGGATAGAATAGTATCCAATTCACAATCGGAGTAAATCCCATGAACAATCCAATTAATTGGTATATTCTTGTTTTTAAAAAATCTTTTGACTTCCAAGGCAGAGCAACACGATCAGAGTATTGGTGGTTTATCCTCATCTCTGGTATCGTCAGTTTTCTTTTAGGTATTTTAGACGGCTTTTTGGGTCTTTATAATGCAGATGCAAGCCTAGGACTCCTCAGTGGAGTCTATTCGCTCATTGTGATAATCCCTTCTATTGCTGTCGCTACAAGAAGATTACACGATATTGGAAAAAGTGGATGGTGGCAACTCCTTCTTTTCATTCCTATTATCGGCTTTATTATTCTTCTTATTTGGTTTGTAACAGACAGCAAAGAGGATAATCAGTATGGTCCAAATCCAAAAGCAGTTGAAGCTTAATCTTTAATGACTCAAGGACAATAAAATTTCACCAACAAAAAGCCCGCCAAACGTCCCGATGAGATAACCCATTATCGCCATCAAAACACCGATAGAGACGAGCTTTTTGTTATATGTTGCGGCTAAAATAGGTGCAGATGCCACCCCACCGATATTTGCCAAAGAGGCTACCGAGATGCTAAAGAGATCAAGTCTGAAAAGTTTTGCACCCACAAGCATCAGGAGTGCATGCAACGCTAAAATAGCAAAACCTGCAAATACATAGAGTCCAAGACCGCTAAAGTTTTCAATAACGGCACGGGATCCGATAAGAGCTATAAGAATATAGAGCATTGTATTTGCCACCTCACTCGAACCGTTAATCTTTCGCAGAGGGGTAAAAGAGGCAAGCAGACCAAAGAGTGTGGCAAAGAGCACCATAGTTGTTGTCGTGTTGAGAATAACAAAATATTGTGCCAGCAGTTGAGAGAAAAAAGAGACAACAAGCGACAAAGCAATCAGTAACCAGTAACGTTTTGCTCCCATAGAACAGGCACACCCTATTTCGCTGAGATAATCGAGATCACTCTGACTCTTGGTAAAACGGTTGAAAATTTTTGCAAAAGGAACCAAAAAGAGCAAGAACATAACCCATAAAGTATAATTGACACTATCGACAACCAAAGCATAGGCAAAGGCATCTTCAGGAACATGTAAAGCAGAACCGACAGCCACCATATTTGCCGTTCCTCCCATCCAACTCCCAGAGAGTGCACCAAAAGCAGCAGCCATCTCTTTGTTAAATCCAAAACTCCATGCAACAACAACAAAGGCGACAACAAGAGAGAAAACTGCCAAAATATATGCACTTACAAGCTTCTTTCCAAGATGCAAAAAGTGTTTTAGATCAATTTCAAGAAGCATTAAAAAGAGCATTGCCGGCAAAAGATTTGTTTTCGTTACTGTATAGATATGTCCTATAGCTTCATTATGTGCAAAAAGACCAGACATACCAAACAACATCATAAGAGCATAAATAAGAACAACAGCAGGAACATATGTAAAAAATTTAGATGCTGTTTTTGTTGCTAAAAGATGAATAGCGGCGACGCTCAGTGCAATAATAAGCAGATAGATCAGAGGAGACGCTATCAAAAGTTGTTACCTTTTATTTTTTTTGTAAGTGTATCATATTTGTTCTAAAAGGATAACTATGAAAAGAATTATACTACTCTCTACTTTTGTTCTAACACAGACAATATTTGCAACAACACTGACCATCTATAATTCCAATTTGGCATTGATAGATGAGTCAATAGATTTTACAATAGAACAAAACACGACACAATTTAGCTATGATGCCATTCCAAAAACAATTATCGATGACTCTGTCTCACTTGCTGTACCCAAAGGGGTCGAGATTCAAGAGCAACACTTCAAAAGCAGAGCACTTCTTCCTGCTTCATTGGCAAAAAAAAGTACCCTTAAACCGACACTGAGCTTTGATCTTACAACAACACAAGCCTATAAAACAAAAGTTCACCTCAACTATCTTATGCACGGAATCTCTTTTAAAAATGACTATAGAATTGATCTTCAAAAAGAGAAAGCAAATCTTACTGCATGGGTAGATATTACAAACAATTCAGGCAAAGATTTTAAAGATGTCTCTATTAACCTGCTTGCCGGAGACACAGCACACAACCGATATCCTACAGAACCGATTATGCTTCGTAGTAATATCTCTATGGCTCCAGGTAAAAAGATAATCCAACATCATGCTATTGCAGGCTACCATAAATATAACCTTACCAAAAAAACAGATCTTAAAAGCTATGAAAAGAGTCGCATTAAGCTCTTTAGTCTCAACAACCTTCCTTATAAAAACAGCTATATAGCACAGATGAACAATCCTCTTTACCTTATGGGCGAGCGCACCAGCAGTGTAACACGAGAGATCCACTTTAATACAATCCCTCGTGAAATGCCACAAGGAACAATACGTATCTATACCAACGACAGTAATGAGCTGCTCTTTTTGGGAGATCAACATATTCAAAATCAGCCAAAAGCAATGCCACTGACACTACATGTCGGTAAAGATTTTGATACAAAAGTACGTCAAGAACTTATACAGAGAGATGATACAAAAACAGCTTTTAATGTAACGGTAAAATATACACTGATCAACCATTCGCAAAACGACAAAATTCTTACACTCCGTATTCCTTTTAATAAGAAAATAGGTTCAAAAGTAACTTCTACACTCCATTACAGCTACACAAAAGGAAATTATGTTACATTTCAAGTCAAAGTCAAAGCAAATTCACAAAGAAGCTTTGAAGCAAATTTTACAAGTAAAAGAAGATAGATGGCAAACTATATAATTTTAGATACAGAGACAACAGGTACAGATGAGCAAGACAGAATTATCCAGCTTGGATATATTGTCCTTGGTGCAAAAGAGATAGAGATACACAATGAATTTTGTTCAACACAAACACCCATAAATTTTGCAGCAATGGAGGTTCACGGTATCACTCCTGAGATGATTGAAGGCAAAGAGAGATGTACAGAGACAAAAGCCTATAAACGACTTCTTGAACTCAATACTCCTGATAATTATATGATCATTCACAATGCTCCCTTTGATCTCAAAATGCTTGAAAAAGAGGGTTTTCATATACAGATGAAGGTAATTGATACACTTCGTGTTGCAAAGCATATTTTTGAAGATGAAGAGGCACATCGTCTTCAATATTTTCGTTATAAAATGGGGATCTATAAAGAAGAACAAAAAGAAGCTGATGCTCTTGGTATTGAAGTCAAAGCCCATGATGCTATTGGGGATGTCCTTCTCCTCAAACTTTTTTTAACAAAACTGCGTCAAGCAGTTCAGGCAAAATATCCAGGTGAAAATCCTGTGGATAAGATGGTTGATCTTACCAATACCCCTATTTTAGTCAAAACATTTCGCTTCGGAAAACATAAAGGCAAAACACTTTCCGAGGTTGCACAAGAAGATGCGGGATACCTCCGTTGGATGCTTGGTAATATGGAAAATCTTGATGATGATCTACGCTATTCCATTAACTACTATTTAGATTCTTAATCTCTTTTTCTCTCGATTCAAAATAGTAAATAACATTTTTTGCTATAATTAAATACTTCAAACACGAGAGGAAAATTATGGATTTAACAAACATTTTACAGCAAGGTGCACAACTAATTCAAAACAATAGTGACGATGCAACAACAGGACTTGATTTAAATGATATTACAGGAGCACTTGGAAACCTTCTTGGCGGTAGTGATGGCAATTTAAATTTAGCTGCATTAGCAGGGAATCTGGCAAATAATGGCGGACTTGGCGATATTGTCAACTCATGGCTTGGCAGTGGACAAAACAGTGCCATTGATGCAGATCAGGTGAGTAATCTTTTAGGTTCTGACAAAGTCAGTGAGTTTGCTTCAAATCTTGGTATTTCACAAGAAAGTGCGCAACAGGCACTCTCTGATGCACTTCCTCAAATTGTTGACAAAGCATCAACAGAGGGAAATATGATTGAAAATATTTTTGATCAAATCGGCGGGACAAAAGGTGCAATGGATATGCTTGGAAAATTTTTCGGCTAAACTGAAAAAAGTACAAACAACACAACTGCAATAAAAGCACTTATTAGCGCATAAGGCAGTTGTGTCTTCACATGCTCTACAACATCACAATCACTTGCCAAAGACGCAATAATAGTTGTATCAGAAATTGGCGAACAGTGATCACCAAAAACACCTCCACTGATAACTGCACCTATTGCTAACGCTACATTTGCATCAAGAGCTACTGCCATTGGAACAGCAACAGGTATCATAATAGAAAAAGTTCCCCACGATGTTCCCGTCGAGAAAGAGATAATAGAACTTAAAACAAAGATCAATGCGGCTACAAGATAGACTGAAACATTATGCTGTGCAAGTGATGCAAGATAAAGTCCTGTATGCAGATCTAAAGTCACTTTTCCAATTGCAAAAGCCAATAGCAGGATCATTGCAATACCAAAAAGTTTTTTTGCTCCTTTGAATGCTATTATAATATACTCTTTTGTCTGCATAGTTCCCCGTATGACATAAAGGACATACATAAAGGCCAAGGTTGTAAGCATTGTATAAAAAATTGCGCTTGAACCGCTTCCTTTTAAGATATTTCCCTCACCGGTAAAATATAAAAAAAGAAATACAGAGAAAATCATTACAACAATAGGTGCAATCATATAAGCAATCGGTGTATTCCTATCATCTTTTACAACAGCATGCACACTCGCTGCTTTTGCTCTCTTCATAGGACCTATATCAATACCGAACCAAATAACTATAAATGTAACAATAACAGCACTCATAGCATAAAAATTATAGACGAGACTCTTCAAAAGCCAATGCATACTATCACCATGAATTAAGCCTGCATCTATTTGCGTTGCAATCAACCCCAGAAGAAGTGCACCCCAACCATTAAGAACAATTAAAGAGCTTACAGGAGCAGAAGTAGAGTCACAAACAAACGCAAGTTTTGCATGTGAGACACCTTCTCTATCACAAAGAGGACGTCCTACAGCACCGGCAATCAAAGAAGTAATGGAAGATTCAATAAAAATAACAATACCTATGATATAGCTTACCATTAGAGCTGAACGTTGTGAATGAACCAGTTTTGATTGCTGTGTCATATAAGAGACAAAACCATGGATCCCACCACTCTCTTGCAGTAGTTCCATCACACTGCCTACTAAAATAGCAAAAGCAAGTGTTTTTAAAATCCAACTCTCTGAGAGTAAAGAGCCAAAAAGAGAAAAAGTTGCGCTCATTGTAGGAACTATAGCGAAGTCCTGCAGAATAAAAAGCCCTAAAAGTACGCCTCCCGCCAAGGAGAGAAAAACACTCCTAAAGTAGAGAGCAAAAGCAATTGCCAAGAGTGACGGCAGAAGAGTAAGCGGTGAGAGTTCTATGCGTTTCTCCTAAAATTCAACAGAAAGAAGTTTTTGTCCTAAACGCCCATAAACTTCTTTATAACGCTCACACTCTTGTTCATCAACAACACGAAAACCAAGTTTTTTATAAAAAAGCTCAACTTCCAATGAACCTATTTCAATAATAGTTTGTGCAATACTATACCCTTTCAGCCGAGCTGTTAAAAGTGATTTTTGCATTAAAGCTTTCAACACGCCAACATCAAGAAAGCCCTCAAGTTCCTCCATAAAATCAAAAAGTATAGCAGTTCTACTAATTGAAAGATTACACTCATACGATATTGCTAAAATATCTTCGGCATCATCACTACAACCAACCTCTTTTAATGCTTTTACAAAGATCTCTTTTGTTGCTTTTCTTGGTTCATAACTACAAAGAGAACCTACACATTGACCACCTGTTTCAGCAACAAGAAAATTTCTATAGTTACAGTGGCTCTTCGCCTCTGTTTGTGCTAAAGATGCAAGCTTTTCTAATAAATCCTCTTCACTGAGTTGAGGAAACAAAAGATCAAAAAAACCTTTTCGCTTCCCCGCTCGAGAACTCTGTAACATCATCTGCGCTAAAAAAGGTGCATCTTCAACCTTCGCGGGTCTTATTTTAATACTCATAATTTTTTTACCTTTTTACTCTTGACTTCGTATAAGAGTAATAGTACCATACTTTATGATAAAAAGTTTCTTAATTACTCTAAGTTTTTCAACATTATTGTTTTCATCACAGCAAATACTCTTAGTTGTTGCCGATGATTTTAATGCTTCAACAGCGACACTAACCTGTTTAGAAGGAAAAAAAGTTATTTTTAAAGATATAAAAGTAAATCTTGGGAAAAATGGTCTTGGATGGGGGATCGGTTTAAAAAATATTCCACATAAAACAGGAGAACCTATAAAACATGAAGGAGACAAAAGATCACCAGCTGGCATATTTGCGCTGACAAAAAACTTTGGCAATACATTTTATAAAAATATAAAAATGCCCTATCTCTATGCTGATAAAAATCTTATTTGTGTTGATGACATAAACTCTCCATTTTATAATCAAATTATAGAAGCAAATGGAAATGAAAAAAGTTTTGAATATATGCGACGGACAGATGAGCAATATGATTTAGGAATTGTAGTTGCACACAATCCTCACGCTATAAAATACAAAGGTTCATGTATCTTTTTACACGTTCAAAAAAGTCAGAATCATCCAACTGTAGGATGTACTTCTATGAAAAAAGCAGATCTAAGAAAAATTTTCCATTGGCTTAATAAAGAGAGGGATCCGATTTTAATTCAGATCCCTAAAAAATATCTGCCAAGCATTCAAAACATAGTTCATTAAAAACTATAATTAAAACCGAGTGCTGCAGAAGTAGTGTTTGCAGTCATTGTCGATCCATCACTGAGTGTATCTTCAAATGGAGCATAAACAACTGCTATATCAGTAGAGAAGTTTTTATTAAAGGCATATGTTCCACCAATAGTATAGTGTGATTTAGACATATATGGATTTCTAAGTTCTAATAAATCATAACCATACATCTCACCTACATATCTATACCCTAGTCTAAAACTCCATCTATCTGTATCATACGAATATCCAACAGCAAGAACATTCATATCTTTAAACCACGCTGATCTACTTGGTTCATCAGAACGTGAATAAATTTCAGAAGAAAAAACACGTTTACAATCAACACCTATGCTGCTTTTTGTATTAGCAAGATTCCAATGCAGACCAATACCCATTTCGCTTGGAGAACTCAATTCAAAAGTATGATCTACATTAAAAAATTCATGTTTTATTTTTGATTTATAGTTCATCGCAAGCTCAATACCAGCATCTGGGAATTTATAAGACAACCCTAACATATAGCCATAATCTGTAGATGAAAAGTCCCAATCCGGTTTTTTTGTATTTCCTACATAATATTTCTCTTTTTCTGCTACGAGAGAAATACCCATCGAAAAGTTATTTAAGTTATAACTTACAGGTAAAATTACTCGGGTTTTTTTAATGTCGGCATTGTTGTTACTCTTTTTCAATGCATATTTTAATTCATAAGAAGAAGCTAAAAATCCACAGGAAAATGCACTGTTTATTTTATAATTAAGTGCCATATATGGAGTATATGTATTATCTTCCTTATATTCGCCCTCATAGGCAGAATTGCTAAGATTTCTGCTTGGTTTTGTCGCTGTTACACCTAGGCTGACTTCATTTTTATTCAAGTTTGATAAAAGGGCTGGATTTTCAAATCCGCTCTCTGCGCCTTGCGGAGTAGCAATGCTAACACCACCCATTCCTAAACTTTTAACACCATAAGCAATTGGAGTTAAAGCTTCTGAAGCAAACAGAGTTGTACTACAAAGTACAAACATCCCATTTATGAAATAAATACTTTTTTTCATAATATTTCCTTTAATGAAAATTTGTGAAATTGAATATTTTCACATTGATTGTAAAGTATTCAATTACCCTATTTCCATTATAAGAGCCATTTTATTAAAGATTTATAAATTTTATAAAAAGAGATTATTAAAAGGTTACTATGTAGCAAAAAGCTCGTAAAAAAGGCTATTAAGCCTCTTTTACCATTCTATCTTTAGCCTCTATACCCATAAGAGAGAGGCCTGTTTTGATACTTAGTGCTACAACAAGCATCAATTTTAACAGTTTAGCTTCATCATCCGTGCCAATCATACGCACATCATAGTAAAACTTATGCAGTGATGCTGCAAGTGACTTGAGATAGTCTGTCAGTTTTTGAACCTGACGAGAGCTAAAGGCATCCTCTACAACTTCAGGAAGTAAAAGTGCATCAAAAAGAAGTGAATCTGCATTTTCACCCAAGTTTTTCAAAGATGCCCCATTAATCTCTTCACGAGAGAGTGTTGATTTACCCAAAAGTGTCTGAATACGTGCATGTGCATACTGAATATAAAAGATTGGATTTGAGCTGTCCTCTTTTTTAAACTCAGCCAAGTCAAACTCAAGAGCAGTATCACTCTTTTTACTTGCAAAGATAAAACGAAGTGCATCTGCACCGATCTCTTCAACAATATCACTCATAAGAATGACATTACCGGCACGCTTACTCATCTTATATGGCTCACCATCTTTTAAAAGACTTACCATTTGAGAAAGGAGAACTTCAAGTTTGTTTGAGTCATAACCAAGATACTCAATCGCAGCTTTTACACGAGGAATATATCCATGGTGATCCGCTCCCCAAATGTTGATGTAGTGATCATAGCCACGCTCAAACTTTTGGTTATGGTAAACTATATCACCGGCAAGGTAAGTCGGTCGTCCATCCTCACGGACAACAACTCTGTCATGATCATCGCCTTTTGCTTCAGATGCAAGCCAGACTTTACCCTCTTTCTCATAGATACTTCCAGGAGCGTTTGTCTCCATCTTCTGCATGACTCTGTCCCAGTCATCATAGAGTGTTGACTCATAGACAAAAGTATCAAAGTGAATATTTGTATCTGCAAGATCTTTGACAATAATCTTCATCACTTCATCTTTTGCCCACATAGCAAGATCACGACGGCGAGACTCATCATGAAAGATCTCACTTCCAAACTTCTCCATCGCCTCACGAGCAAGAGCGTCTAAATACTCTCCACGGTAGTAAGATTCAGGATACTCTACCGTCTCATCCAACAGATTTTCACGTCCGTAGAGTTGAATAGAGAGCCCTAAAAGATCTATCTGATTACCGGCATCATTGACATAATACTCCGCCGTAATATCATATCCGAGATGTTTTGCAAGACGATAGAGTGTATCACCATAAACAGCACCACGAGCATGACCAATATGCAGTGGTCCCGTAGGATTTGCACTGACAAACTCTAAAAGAATCTTCTCACTCTTTTCTTGTGTTGCAAATTTCTCGGCATTATCAAGTGCCCATGAAGCATACTCAGCTAAAAAATCTTCACTCAGACGAAAATTCAAATAGCCTTTAACAGCTTCTACACTTGAAAATTCATCAACATCTGAAAATGATGAAGCAAGTTCATCTGCAATAATCATAGGAGATTTTCTCAACTCTTTAGCAAGAGAAAAGGCAATAGGAGTAGCAAAGTGACCAAAAGATCGGTCACGTGGCTTTTCTAAAACAACCTCACGACCTAACTTTTCGCGCAGTAGCGCCGATACACGTTGTTTCAAGGTTTACGCTTGTGTCGTAGTTTTTGGAGCTTCTTCGCTAGAAGCTACTTCTTCTGTTTTTTCAACTTTTTTAGGAGTCTCAACATCTACTTCATCAATATCTTTCATCTCTTGTTTAAAATTTTTGATCCCTTTTCCAAGACCTTTTGCTAAATCAGGTATTTTTTTCGCACCAAAAAGGAGTACGATAATTCCAAAAATCAATAATAGTTCTGTTCCGCTAGGCATTCCCATAGTATATTTCCTTGTTTAAAATTAAGTGTATGAAGTATATCGTTATTTTTCTGTAACTTCTCTTATTTACATATCTTCCCACTGATTTACAAATTTATTTATCTCATCATTAGATTTTTTAAATCGTGCAGTCGTTGCAATTACCTGTAACTTTTGTGCCGCAACATCAAGATCATCATTAATCAAAAGATACTCATATTCAGAAACACGCTGGATCTCTTTTCTTGCCATTTCAATACGACGGTCAATCACCTCTTGAGCATCAGTTGAACGACTTTGTAACCTTTTTTTCAACTCTGAAAGTGTCGGTGGCGTAATGAAAACCGATGTTGTAATATCCCCTAAGCGACTGTTAATTGCAGAATTTCCCTGCACATCAATATCAAAAATAACAAGTTTTCCCTGACTTAAAGCCTCTTTTACAGGGCGCAAAGAGGTTCCATAATAGTTTCCGTGAACAATTGCATATTCCAAAAATTGATCTGCTTCGATCTCTCGCTCAAACTCCTCTTTATCAACAAAGTAGTAATCGACTCCTTCAACTTCGCCTTCTCTCATTGGGCGCGTTGTTGTTGAAACCGAAAAGTAAGATTCACCAATATCATCAATAATTTTATGAATAAGAGAGCTTTTACCTGATCCACTCGGTCCTGAAAGAACTAAAACTGCACCATTTATTTGACTCATTTATGCTTCCCCCAACTCTATATTAATACTAATTTTCATTCCCTTCATTGCGGCAGCAACCTCTTTGTCACTTAAAAGTTGAAGGAGTTTTTTAAGAGATTCTATGCCATCAGCAGGCTCTTGTGTGCTATTGTTTTGTTCTTGTGTCAACTGTTCTTCTTCCATAACAGCTTCATCAAGAAGTGTCTCTACATCTTCGTCATTTACACTCTCTTCATCACTTTGAAGTGATGCTTTTTCCTCTTCACTCAACTCTTCACCAAGTGCCAGTTTAAGATCTCTCGCATTCAGAGCATCAAGAGAGTCAATTTCTGATGCTGCTATATCTAAGAGGGTATCTTCATCTACTTCACTCTCCAGTTCTTCATCACTCAAATCTTCCACAGCTTCTTGAATGCGTTGTTCAATATCTTCATTTTCTTCTATAAGTTTTTCTAATGCCGGCTCATCTTCAACATCTTCAACATCTTCAACATCTTCAACATCTTCAACATCTTCAACATCTTCAACATCTTCAACATCTTCAACATCTTCAACATCTTCAACATCTTCAACATCTTCAACATCTTCAACATCTTCAAC